>Ga0307515_10002806_pt1 | contig 37067 bp, 37 predicted proteins | sample 17_EM_MG_FD_194513 | JGI IMG/M metagenome (GOLD analysis project Ga0307515, IMG submission 194513) | Populus trichocarpa ectomycorrhiza microbial communities from riparian zone in the Pacific Northwest, United States - 17_EM | ecosystem: Host-associated > Plants > Roots > Unclassified | place... | reverse complement strand
TCTGCTTGTGCTTGGCCTGAATGCATGCGGTGCACATTGAGTCGTCTTTTGTATATCCGACAATGAGAGATTGTAGGGCAGTGGGATGAATGTGGGCTAGGCGGCGATGCCACAGTCGTGATTCTGAGACTGTGAGTGGCTTTGGAGATTTGGTGGTATGTGGACTTTGAGTTACGGTGCTGGCTGCACTTGGTGAGGCGGTGTGGAGTGGGCTTGTAGTAGGCTCGGCGGAGTGCGCGATTGATGGTACGGTGTGTGCGCTTGATGATGCTCTTTTTCTCTTCTTCGTACTCCTTCTTGAAGTGGACTTCGTAGGCATGCTTGGTACTGTTGAAGTGAGTGCAGTTGCGGGGTATACAATATAGAGGTCATTGACCCGATTGCCTGTGATGGTGATTGATGGAGATGATATGGAGCACTTGCCGTGTCCAAATGTGGATGTGTACCCGGCTGTGTCCAATTGATTGATCGAGAGAAGCGAGAGCTGGTACGTAGGTGTGTAGAGAGCATTGACTTCGTATTCCTGTGAGACGTTAACGAGTCCATGGTGGCTTACTGTAACTTTGTTATCGTCTCCGTGTTCAATGACTATTGGCTGACGAAGTTTCTTTATTGAGTTGAATCAGGTGCGGTCATTGCACATATGGTGAGATGCTCCGGAGTCGATGACCCATGCAGCTGGAGCGGAGCCTGCGGTGTGTGCAGTTGCATTTTCGGCTAGTCAGATCAGGTCGCGATCTCCTGCTGTAGCGAGCAAGGGAAATGCTGTTCCTTTGTTGACCTTGTAGCGTTGATCCCGGGCACATTTGAAGTGGACGCAGTCGGCTTTGAAGTGTCCTGTGAGACCGCAGTGGTAGCATGTCCGCTGGTTGTTCCTGGAGGTACTTGTATCGCTTTCAGTGTGCTTTCTTTTTCGGCATTCTTCGGTGGTATGATTGTCCATTTTGCAGTATGTGCATTTGTGCTTCTGGCGTCCGTTTCCTCGTCCACCGCTGCGTCCGGCACCTCGTCTGCCACCTCGTCCGCCACAGCCTCGATTTCCGCCACAGGAGTATAGGGCCACTCCAGTAGATGCATCTCCGATTTCCTTAGTTAGGGTTGTTCACTCGGCATATTCTCGGATCGCATCCATACACTGGTGGGCCGTGGGAGTGGGAATTCGCTGTTCAAGGACGTATTTTCGGCGGAGCCGATTAGCTTCTTGCGGAAGGCGAGTAGTTTGGCAAAGTACTGGGTGACCGTTCATCTGGCGATAGTCGAGAGGCGGTGAACTTCCGCAGGACTTGGGTGAGGCCAAGTTTCGTTGAGGCATTGTCAAGTCGGTCCCTGAGTGCTTCCCACATTTCCACAGGGTTGTCGATATCGTCGATGAGTGGAAGGAGTTCGTCGCAGCTTCCGAGGTGTATTTGCGCTGGTGCTTTATTTGCTCGGTCATCCCAGCTTTCTTGTAGAAGGTGTAGGGCGACGCCGTTGCCGACAGGGAGGAGTTCGACACCGGTGACGATATTGTAGGCTTTCTTGGCGATGAGGACTCGGTGGATCTTTGCTTCCAGACAGGGTAGTTTTCCTCGGTCAGCTTGGGCACATTGCCATGATTGGTCTTGAATGTTTCGTTTGACATGTTTTTGGAGTGGAGGAGGTTAGGAAGGTGACGATGTAGAGTGATGGATTGTGATGGTGTTGCGGCTGATGAGCAGGGATGGTTGTGAGTGGGTTAGGGTTTTTGAGGCTCTTAATTGAGAGATGTAAATGGAGTATTTTTTGGAGTAAAGATTGTAGCGGGCTCCGGGCTCATAACCTGTTGAAATAGTGATGCTAGAGAAGCTTGATTATATTCTATCTAAGAGGGCCACAAGGCCAGTATATATATGAACGTACCAGTACGGCTGAATGCCATCAGCTCTTACCAGAGTCAACCGTCATCTCCAGCAATACGAGACATCACCGTCTCCGGCCATACAAGCCATCTCCGTCTCCGACTGTACAAGACATCTCGGTCTCCGACTGTACAAGACATCTCCGCCTCCGGCTGTACAAGACATCTCCGTCTCCGGCTGAGACCTGTATATGCAATAATCGACCCATAATTATAGTATTGGCCACCTTCATGAGTAATAATCGTAGTGACAATATTGCTACTGCCTCCTAACAATGAGCATCAACAGAGCATCAACAATTTTTGGTCTTCCATCTTGGATAATCAAATGGCTATGCAATGGTGTTATCCCATAATCGAACTGTCGGCCGCCTTGATTTGCAGAAATGCTAATGACGATAACTTTAGTACCTCCAAATACTGAGTGTCAACGGAGTGTCAATGATTTCTGGTCTTGTATCACGGATAATCAAAATGCTATGCAATGGCGTTGACCCATAAACGAACTATCGGCCGCCTTGATCTGGAAAAATGCTCCCGATGATATCGCTAGGACCTCCTGAAAATCAGCGTCAACAGAGCATTAACAGTTTTGGGTTTTGGATTTTCGATGATCTAAGGGCTATGCAAAGGCGTTAACCCATAATCAAACAATCCGCCGCCTCTATGGGCAAAACCGCAAGTGATGATGTCACACCCACCTCCTGACAAAGTGCGCCAATGGAGCGTCAACCACTTTCTGGGGGTTCAGAAAGCTGCACAGGTGCGACCTACACTGCAATGTTCCTCAATGCAGTAATTAACGGTCACTCTTCTTCATATGTCTTTGAATTCAAATTCACACAAGGCACGCAATGTCTCACAGATCTGACTTTTTTCTCGCTTGTAGCTCTAGAGTCAATATTTAAGTACCAGCTTCATGCTTCACTATAACGTAACTTTTGACAGTCTCTCAAGTCGAATTACCCAGGGTACAACTTCCAACCATAGTGTCGGATTCAAAAACCATAAATACCCGGTTGCTGGAGGTTATTATCTCTTCCAAAAATGAACATGTCTTTATTCGCGATTTGAGCAACCTTACATTACAAACCATACTTGATGCTTGGTGGGCTTCAAGGAATGTATGCTGGAAGCGTGCTATTGCTTGGAACAATTGTAGACAGGCACCATTGTGGCAATACTATTTACACTGCAGAATTGAGGAGGCCTGCTGCCCTGGCATCATAGGTATCGTTTGTCATCAAGTTCTTTGCCATCTATCAGACCATCGGACCAGTTCAATGGGGAAACACTTGTTGGTAAAAGTGTAGCATACACTGAGTACAGCATTCACAGAGTACAGCCCTCACCCAAGAATAACTGACTTACACCCAGTGTCCCGTCATTACCATGATTATGACTTGATTCGTAAATGTAGCTTCAGCAAGTAGTGTCCAACCCTACAGACCGGCCGCCCCTACCAAGTTCTATGTGACAGCTGAAAGATATAGTCAACTTCTTGCTGTCCAATGGTTGGGAGTTAGCTAATGAATAGATACAGTCTCAGCACCCATGGTGCCTCCCAATCAACCGCCTCCAGATTGAACATGTTGAAGTACTTGGCCATGTTTGCTTGGTGGTGGCCTCAAAGTGTATACCTGAGTTTACTCAATGTCACCCTCCAAGTGTATCTCCAAATGCACACCATCATGGCCTTCAAGTTAGAACAATCAAGGCCTCCAAGTGTATCTGCACACCCATACAATCATGGCCATGAAGGTCACCCAATTATGTTGTTCACCTGCATCATCAAACTTGCTTGATTACATCCCCGAAGGTTGAACAATGATGGCTTCGATTTGCAGTTCCAAACTCGCTTGATGATGGTCACTATGTTTGCACTATCACACCCTCCCAGTGTGGCTCAAAACACACTTGATAACAGCCTACAAGGTTACACAATTATTGCGTCAAAGGGGAGCTACAAAGTTGTGCAATTATTGTCTCCAAGTTATCAAGATCATTCCTTCCAAAAGTATCGCTGAAAACCACTTCACCACGATATTCAAATTCCCCAATCATGGCCTCCAAGTGCATCTCCAAACTGACTCAATCATGGCATCCAAGTCTGTACAGTCATGGCATCCAAGTGCATCTGCATCCTCACTTGATGATTGCCTCCAAGTGTATCTCCATGATTACTTGATTGTCAGATTCAGGCCTACTCCAAATTCCTCCAACTGACCACCTACAGGTGGTTGTGGAATACGAAGTGCAGAGATATAGCGATGTATGTACCTTTATACATAGATACCTAGATGAGAATTCAAACTGAGTACATTAGTATCAAAAATAATTTAACGATAAGTAGTAACAATGATTTCCCGGTGTACCTGCTGCATTTCCAAACAGGAAGTTGATTTTTCCAGATTGGTCCGCAGCCATTCAAGGTAGTCCCAGGCTGCTGGTCTGCATTTCCATGTCCTCGACTGGTTGTCACTCAACTTTGTATGTCCTTGCAGAGTTGTTGCCAGCACTTCCAGGTTTACCTGACAGCCACTCCTTCAGTTCAGTCAACTCCAGAATCTGACCAGCCTGGCATTCTGATACAACCACTCCCAAACACTCCCAGAGGCTTCCAGTGACAAAAATGCATCTTACCGATCGCAAATTGGGATTATTAAAAAGCAAGTTCAATTGGCCATATGATACTCTCTAATAGAGCGAACTAAGAATAATAATAATACTATCACATATGACTTCAAATAATTATTAACACTGTTTATCTTTAATATATATATGTAGTTTCACTCATGTTATGTCAATATATATAGCATCTGCTGCATAGATGCTTTAATTACTAGTGTAATGTAAGTCAAATGGTCTGAATCATGAAATATGCTATTCTCCCTGATGGAACCATATTTCTACAAAGAAAGTGTCATTTCTGGATGGATTGAAGTTATCATGAATTGATTTCTTTCACTAACTGTTATTGCTTGGAAAATTATACATTTTCACCAAAATGCCTAACAAAATTTTACCACTTTGAGAGAGTACTTATTGAACATCAGCAACAACCCTATTTTCCGTCAGAAACACCTGGGTGTTCTGGACGGCGCTGACGGGTCTGAAGGAATTTACTACCCGCTGAGACAGAATTATACGATTTCTGTCGCACAGGCGACAGGTCGGGTTTCCTATGTACCTCCTTCAATTTGTGCCCGGAAAGTGGGGACGTATAATCACCATCGGAAGGACACATGTGTTACACCCTTTGCAGGGGCTGCATTTATGCTGTAGCTGTTTACACAACGCCTGGTGATGTTTATGCCTTTTTCTGGCCGAGTTCCAGATGTTACCACTCCGGTATTGCTATAAATCGGATGCAGCACTCTCCCCATATATGTTTAGCTTTGAGATGATGTCACTTATTAAAATGCCGTCATCGCTCTGGATACAGCGCTTGCCATTGTATTTGCTTCGCCATCATTGTATTTTACAGGTCTGAAATATACTGTCCAATCTTCACACTCTCAAGTATTATGCCCTCAGTCATCCACATTCTGCATTGATCCATCATCAATATGCAATGCTTCTTCCTCCTCCTGTAAGGGCACGTACGCCAGCGTCCGACCTTGTAGGCATACGTACGGTAATTATAGGTATACGGTTGCAAACGTGGACTCGAGTGATAGTAAATAGGTGTATAAGTAAGATTATCGCTAGAGATCTAAGTCTCGTGGCGAGCTGACTATATCGAATGGCCGTTACCAGGACCTGGGTCACGTGCCGCCGTTACATTATCCCTCTCTTTAGGCGCAGACCTCCTGGGCTGCATACACTGTACAAGAGAAAAGGAAAGGAAAGGGAAACAAAGATTGAAACAATCATCCTACGTACGCAATCGTACGAACCCATAGGTCCCACAACCGATCGGTACAGCTCAATGGCGACCTTTCGGCGGATCCGGTGCACGGGGAAACTCCACCTCCATTGGCTTGTGGTAAAAACCCATGCCGACGCCATTTGTACTGGGCCGTGATCCAAAGAAGAAAAGAAAAGAAGAGAAGAGAGAAACAAGAAAACATCCAAAAGTGATCCCGTCTCCATATCTCGACTTCCTAACCCATGCTCCAACGACCATCATTCCCGTAGCTCGTATATCTCGGCATAGGTCATTGTGGAAATTGTCAGGGTGGTAGAGCTTCCGCTCGTGACTGGGCATCGATGGGAGCTTCCGCTGCCGGCATCGGTCGTAGCTGTCAATCGTATACGTCAATTGCATCGCGTGTAGTCGCGTCGCATTATTCGACATCTAATAAGTGAGCTTCTCTAAAATGGTTATACTTACCAAGTTCGAGCGCCTGTGGTCTCTTGAGCCTTCATGCAGTGCTTCCGCACGCTCTGTAGAATATCTCTTGCAGCCGGAAGTGGCATTGGCTCCCAGATGGTGGGTGACTAGGTAGTCGTCTTTGGAAGTCCGCTTCGGTGACCATCCGGTTGACTTCATGGTTGCGCTCTCGAAAGGAGGCTTCAATAGAATGTTGATCGATTTGGTAGACTTCACGGTCGACTTCTGGTTGCGCTTTCCATTGGCGGTTTCAGTAGAATCTTGGTCGACTTGGTAGACCTTGCCGGTCGACTTCTCGGTAGACTTCTTGGTCGACTTCTCGGTGCGTCTCAGATGATTGCATCCCGGTGGGCATTTGGATTGTCGGTAGAACGCATTTTTTGACACGGTCATCCCCCATTTTGAAGTTCGTTGCTCCGTCGACGACTTAGACTTGAATCGGTTGTTGATTGCCGTCGTGGTTCGGTAGACTTATGAACTTCGGTAGACTTTCGTGATCTTTGTTGACCGACGCGTCTTTTGGCAGCCTTCGTCTCTGGATTTCGGAGGTCTTCGACTTCACTTGTCATTTGGCTGGTCTTGGTCGACTTCGCTTGCTTCGTCTCATTTTTACACTTGCTTTCATCTCATTTTTGCACTTGCTTTGGCCAGTCTTTTTGACCTGCTTCGTGGTTCGACTTGCTTCGTGTTTCGACTTGCTTTGTGTTGACCCTTCGACTTCTTTTCGCCTTTTCGGACTTCGCTCGGTCTGTTCTCATTATCTCTGACTTTGAGCTGTGGCCGTGAATTCTCTAGGTGGGCTTATCATCTTCCAGATGCTAGGTGCGTATGTTGATTCTTCTCGCACGCTTATCCCCGCTCTCTGGGTGCATTTATCGCCGCTCTCTGGGTGCCGCTGGACTTCTCTGTCGTTAAGTGCACTCTGGTCCTTCATTCCGGAATCTCCAGTAGGGTTATCCCTCTCTTTAAACGTCGTTGCTCTGCCGACGACTTATCTCGTCTAATTGGTATTGTAGCTCGGTTTTGTACTCGTCGCCTTCCTTGATTCGGATGAGGTAATAGGCATTCCTGAGGTCCTGTCGAGCATCTCCGAGATCAGTGGGAGAGGATATCGGTTCTTCGACGCAGCTTGAGTGAGAGCTCGGTAGTCCACACACTGCCGCAGTCTGCCGTACTTCTGCTTCGCTAATGAGATCGGTGCTGCCGCAGGCGGTGATGATTGGAAGTCTATCTTTCCCAGCTCTTGGTCTCACTCGCTCTTTCTGAGATTTCGTAGATCCACGCAATTTGTGTGGTTCCTCACGGCCGGGTTACCCTGTCATTTCCTCTCACCCTCTTCCTACGCTCCTTGAGCCAGAACCGCTCTTCCTCACAAATTCCCTTTGGATGCCGTGATAGGTGCGGTGCGAGAGTTGGCATATCTTTGCTGTATACGTCCACATAGTCCTTGTATCTCATGAGGATACGACAACTCTTGATATTGTGAAATCTTGGTATTGTGCTGGGATGCGACCCCCATCATCTGTTACCATCTCCACGTTAACTATGTCTGTTCCTATTCTCATTAGCCTTGTCTGAATTCTGCATTGTAGCATGCTTTGGCGGAGTGGAGATGGGTATGGGTCCCGGGATAGCTGGATCAGATGGTTCGTCACAATAGGACCAAGCCCCGTTGACCAGTTTCTCCCTTCGTGTCTCAGCGAGCTGGTAGCAGTCATTCAAGCACCGTCACTGTGTCACTCTTCTGCCGCAACTACCGCCGCTGCTCCTGCTTGCGCATTCAGCATCCTGGGGTTTCTCTCACTTTCGGTGATGCCTTCCAGTCATGCTCCCAGCAACCTGACATTCGCCAAGTCATATGACGAATGCCTCGACCACTTCCTCACTAGCTCAGAGATGATCGAATGCGGCAGCCCCGAGTAGTTGTATACCCGGAGAATGCTCACCATTGTGGTTACCTCACTGCGTTCAGGCAGAGGACTTGTCCAATCTGCTTCAGGAATCTTCGCCCATTGCAATCCATTTGGCGTTCGTAGGGCTGTCAATCAACCTTTGCTCCAGTCGATTTCCGGGTTTCTCGCCATAAATCATGGCAAGCCCAAGAGTAGGTCGTATACCTTCATTGGGACGACTAAAACCTCCGATTCGTCAACCGGTTTAAGGTGCTTAAATACTGAAACAAGAGACTGGCCATTTGACTCTCTACATACATTATCACAGGGCCAGGGTGAAGGTGAATGCTGGTTGGTATGGTGGCTCGAGTTTCCTAAGTAGGCTCGGCGATTTAATGATGCTCATTGCACCGCAGTCGATTAGTGCTTTGACTCGCTGCATGTTGCCGTGTATATATAGTACAACAGTAGGTTGTGTGGTCTCCGCTGCCGCAGCGAGTGCATTGCCGGTTTGGCTTTCGGCTTTCGTAGACTTCCTTTGAAAGCCACGGCCCTGTTTATAGTTGGCACGGCTGCCTCCACTGGGCTTATTGGATATGACCGATTTTGAATTCCCGGTAGTGTTTTCCGCAGGTTTGGAGATGAATGGTCGGAAGTTGCATTTCTTATCGCCGCCATTCTGAGACTCTCCCAATTGCCTTTGTTGTTCGCTGTCCTCCGAGCTTCTTTGAGGTTGCTAGAGTTGTAGGTGTACACGCCAATTGAAGTCGATGCACTCCACTCTATTCGAAGGGATGTAGTCGCCGCTGTGCTGACTCGCAATCGTCTTTCAACTTCGCCTTCAGTTCATGGTAATGTCGATTCAGGGGTAAGATCGCGCCTTTGACTGTAGGTTCTCCGACTGATGATCGCGCTCAATTGACTCGTAGGAATGGTATTTGATTTCTCTCGTTGATAGGGTAGAATCCTGTACTCGTGATAATCATCGTCATTGCCGGCGACGCGTCTAGTCCTTTGTAGCTTCGTTGGCTGATGATCACACTCAATTGACTTGTAGGAATGGTGTTCGACTCAATATCTCGATCATATTCGGTTTCCGTCATTGGCTGAATCGAATAGTCGAGGACTGTAGTTGTGATAATTGTCGTCATCGCCGGTGGCGCACCTTGTGTGCCAATTGGTCTCTGAACTCTTCTCCGCTGCCATCAGGGTGCTCAATTGAATTATGAAACGATCGATATCCGTGCTTGCAGTAATCATGCTTCGATATGTCGTTTTTAAGGCTGTAATCTCAATTCTAGACTTGATGATGTGGCGTGTCGGTAAAGGGGTAAACTCGTGAATCCCGTGAGCGAAACGTATCCGTTTACTGAAAAGCGATAATAGTGTAAGGGCACGTACGCCAGTGTCCGACCTTGTAGGCATATGAATGGTAATTATAGGTATACGGTTGCAAACGTGGACTCGAGTGATAGTAAATAGGGGTATAAGTAAGATTATCGCTAGAGATCCAAGTCTCGTGGCGAGCTGACTATATAGAATGGCCGTTACCCGGACCTGGGTCACGGGCCACCGTTTCACCTCCTCCTCCGCTTCCACATCGTCGCCATCCTCGCCCTCATACCTGTCGACATCAGTGGTTCCCAGGTCAAACCTACTATGCCCTGTCTCTACCACATAATGTATTGATCCATCATCGGCCTGCGATGTTTCTTCCTCCTCATCCGCATTCGCATCGTCGCCATCCCCGCCCTGATACACATCAACATCACTGGTTCGCAGGTGAATCATCTCGAGTTCAGTAGCGACCTGCTGTCCCCGGCAGGTGGTGCAGATGGCATCGCGCTAGTCGCTTTCGTCACATTCATCTTCGATCTGCTCGCTGCCCCTTGGCATCCCACAATGTAGTTCGTCATCATTGTAATTGCTGTCTATTGGGATGATTGGGTCAGTGCTTCCGATCTCAGGATCCTCAAGCGCCACTTCGCAGGTCATATAGTCTTGAAAAATAGCCATGTCAACATGTGCTGCTTCCACGTTGATGACCATGGCAGGCGTTGGGTTCTCCTCCTGTTGGGTCTGACGCTTGACTGTATCAGGACTGTTTTTATACACCCTCTGTTGGTTGCTCTCTGGTAGTGTATTCGAGGCATTCATCAAGAATGTATATGTGTCTGCAGGACCAGGCGAGGTTAACAACATGTAACCGGTTGTAGTGCTGCAGGATGCGTTCTTACCACCGTCAATCTTGTAGTTGATGTAGTTCGAGCGATCAGGTCTTTCTGCTTTCAACTTTGACTTGGAAGTTTTCGGATGAACACCATTGATCTTTTGCCACTCCAGAAGAGCATGGCGCAACGTGGCACAGGTAAACATGATCAGTGGCGAGGGTATATGACCGTCCTTGACATCAATCATGGAATGATAAAATCCATCAGCATACTTTCTGCGGTTATTCACACAATGATAAAATGTGATGTAAATAAACGGCGGGATTGTTTCCACCAGGTAGTTATGTGGACGCTTGCCATTCGTTTGCAGCTTTGGACTCTCTCTGAGTTGGATTTGGACCGCATACACCACTTTCTACACGCTCTTCTACAGGAAAAAGATACTTGTTATCTGCTAGAAGGGAATCAATTGATTCCAAATGCTCTGCGCCGGATTCAAAGTGGTGGAGATTATAAAGCTCTGTTATGTTGTCCCTTGCTGAGTGAAAATCATGGGATATTGCCTCATCGACTTGTGCTTGATCCTGGAACTGGTTTGAGCATGTAATATGCAATGTGGGCCGTTGCTTCAGCATACCTCTTTCAAGATCTCCTATGTGCATGCCTCAAATGCTATGGACCAAATGTTGTTTTGCTGCATAGTGGTGTTCCAGTATGTCTCTACTATCTGCTAGTGTGGGGCGTCAGCTGATGCTTTCGCAACGCATCGTGTTGCATAACATACTTCTCGAAGTTGCTTGCACTCATAAACGGCCACCTGTTCCACATGTAGAGCTTCTCGAGTCTGCCAGTTGAAAATACAAGACGCGTCAGGTTTGAATGACCAAATCGATGGATGCTGCGACTGGTGGAGACGATTGATCGAGGTGTAGACACCGCATGCGGTTGCAATTGTCACCCTCTTTGTCTCTGATTGCTCTCTATGGATCGTGTTTGCAGGGGATTTGCCATGATCGCCCAGGCATCTGGATTAGGATTGGGGGGAGGCAGGTTTTCAAAACCGCTGAGAGGAGTTGGAGTACTAGCAATGCCGGATGCAGGGCTTGATACAATGCGATGCATTGAGTCTGTTAGTGAGGTTCCTCTGGGTGTTGGTGTGCTGCGACTGCTTGTATCCGGGGTGGCGGTTGGAGTATTTATTGACTGTCGCTATGTGGCGGACAGGGTAAAAGTCACGGGTTGGGTGATATCTGCATCGCAACAATTGTTCAGTGAAGATGAGGGGGTGGTGTTCTGTCCTTTGATTGTGGAAGATACGGAAATCTCTGCTGGAGAGAAATCCCTCTGATCAGCCGGTCTGGAAATGTGTCTCTTAGCAGGGGGATGTTGGGAATTCCCCGCAGGCCGACACTTTTGTCGATACTGACGATTTGCAAGACTTCAAACATTTTGTACAACCGGAGTTGTGTCAGGGTGAGGGCTGTTGTGAGGCATAGTCCGATATAGATGTTAGACGTTAAGAATGCTGGAATATGTTCCTCTGCACGCGTATGTCAAGGCAGGTGAGATTGAGTTCTATTTGAGCGACCAGGGAGGGATTCGACAGTACAAGGATTCACAGTGTAGACCGCGCTAGACTCTAAACAGTGACAATACTCGGGGACTACCTCCCTTATATAGCATCCAACTATGGGGTAAACTGCGATCAGATTACACTCAGCATTGATATCCACTGTCACAGCAACATCTGAAGGTCTATTTGCACTGCGTGAAGAGTGTTTATGCCTTCTTGGCGTGGGTGTTGTGGTATTGCACTCCATCTTAGCACATTACTTCGAATCGTGGATTGTGTATATCCTCAGTTTGCCTGTGGCAATCCCCCTTTGGCAGAGCTGGAAGCATCGCAAAGCGAACAATGACGTATTTTCTATCCTATGACATCAGTTGCATCTGCCTTTTCCACCGCTAGGCCTGTTGGTAGCCATGTTGGATGATTGCTCAGGTAGGACAACCTGAGAACTACACAGTTTGCTCCGAGATGCACGAGACCTGAGAGGTAGAAGTGGTGTGGGATGCAAAAAGCAACGCCCGGGGTTGTACACTTTTCTTTCCGCGAGTACAAAATCTGGTCTCGAGGCTTTCTAATAATGAGGTGGCTGGTGGTTGTGCAAGATAAACACTGGGCCGTATTGTTTTCGTTAACCAACAAAACAAGTTCAATGAAGAAATCGCTGGACCTCAAGTATATATATCGCTTCTTCCCACCTACACCTCCATTCCCTTTTCCTCCCGTATTAAGCACACTGCCAGCATCCTGAACTCTCTTGACATTACTTGACTTGCACAAATAATGCCTCTTGTTCCATAACACACCCAATGACCTAGACAACTGTGTACGTTCCCTCTGGGCTTCGTTCCACTACATGCAACTGTATCATAATGCTACTTCAGCAGATGTAGATTCAATTTCAACTCCCAGCGATGGCACCAAAGGGCAGCCTCAAGGGAAAGGGGAAGGCAACTGCTAGGGAAAGAATGCCGACATCGGTGATGAATTGACGCCTGTCGTTGGATCGGGACAGTATACTGGGATTCATCTTGAAACTCATCCGTGGACTCATACGGATATACAATGTTGGTGGCGTCAAGGATGAGACGGCATTGGACCTCTTTCATGATATAATCTTTCTTCATCCAGTCATGACTCGCCACTTTTCGCAATTCCAGCTAATGTGGCCTCACTGCAGGAGCAGGTGTTTGCCCTTTCGGCAGTGGTGGGCAGCCTTCCACTCATCTATGGCGCAAATGTTTGGCAAAACCCACGACCAAATGAACAATTGGAGTTGGGACAACCCCCATGCCTTCAGGGATCAAGTCGATTGCACCAATCCACAGACAACCAGCTCAGGGTAGGTCAAACGCACAGGTGAGTGTTTCTCTTGTCATGGTAGCGATGATCTCTGGGTAAAGATTGAACCACCAAGCTACTGGCATTACAAGCCAGGCAACTTCCTGGCCATGAGACAACTGAATTGTGATAAGATTATCGATGGGGATGATGATGATGAGAACTGGGCGGATGCCAGTGTTAGCAACGGGTCAAGGTAACCCGCCAGCAGTCCGGGTTTGGACATGAAACACGGTTCGGGTTGGATCCAGAACCATTCAAGAACCTGACGCACTGCTTCTTGGCCGTCCAACCATGGCACCATACCCAGCAACCCGCAGGTTTCGCCAGGTTTTGCTGAACCCATCGGGTGCAATCTCCAGTTGTGCATTTCGGGTTGCTCTATTTATGATCGCATTCAGACATCTTAATGTTAATCGTAAAATATTAACGATAGTACGTCGATTTTCCCTTCGGATGAACTGGCTGCCTTTGTGCTCAAAATTTGTAGTCAAACACTCCCTGCCCCATCCTCAGAATGAGCGTCAACGGAGCATCAAGAATGTTAGGTCTTGCATCCTGGCTAATCAGAGCGGGAATTGGTTGCAGCTAGTCATAACTGAGGTATTGGCCTCCTCAATATGCAAAAGCGGAAGCGACACGCTCCCTGCCCCATTTTTGAAAATGAGCGTCGAATGAGGGTCAATGATTTAAAGTCTCACATCTCGGGTAATATAAGTGGCGCATGATTGCAAACCATTATGAAGTAGGAATTGGGAGCCTCTCTAGGCAGATAAGCAAGCAACATTCCCGTGACAGCCTCCCGGACAGTAACAACAAATTTCATTTACAATGATTAACCGAAGAGTTCATGACAGTTTTAGCCTAGAAAAACTGTCAGAACATCGTGTATACACAATGACAGATGCATCGGGCTTTGATTACAAATGATGAACGGCCAAAAATTGTTGACGCTCCGTTGAGGCCCATTCTCATGAAGGGGCACGGAGCGTGTCGCTCTATTTTTTCCCTATACAGGCGGCCAATACTTTGATTATATATAGGAACGACCATATCGCTTTTGACTGACCCAACTTACAAGACCAGATCTCATTGACGCTCGGTTGATGCTCAATTTCAGAATGGGGCAGGGAGGGTGAGGCTCGCTCTTTGGCCTATGAAGCCAGCCAATACTGCATTTATCACTGGTCTCAGCCGATCGCCAGGCAGATTACCAATGATGCAGGACCAATAATCGTTGACCCTCTGTTGATGTTCATTTTGCCATGGGCGTATCCACAATATGTTATCATATATCTTGGCGTGATATATCATTAATGGTGTTTTGGCAGCCTTTGTACCGTCTTCATATACTTTCTCCTTCATCACTACATTGTTCTTTAATAATACATATAAATATATCCTCTAAAATATACTTCAAAGTGTCCGCTAATTGTGGATAATAATACACTCAAAAATCCCGTTTCAGTCGATCAATGCTCATCTTCACTGTCAGGTTTGCTCAATTGGCTGCTGTCGTCTGCAAGATGGATGTCAGCTGCATTACCACGCAGCAGATAGTGTACTAACCAGTGGATGTTTCTTCATCAGTCAGCAAATCTGGATCAAAATCAATATCACGCTTGCGATCCTTGGCATACGCATCATGATTCAAGAATTGATCACCGGGAAGAGGAGTATGTATATACACATATCTGAGTAGCACACCTTCGATTTCGGATAGCTGAGCTTCTTCATTGTTACCAGGTGGAACAAGTGGCATTTCGGGTGGATGTGGCGTCAGTTCAGGTGTCGGCTGCCTGAGTCTCTCTGGGGGGGTGCACCCGTGCCTTTGTGTCTCCAGTGTGTCTGGGGATATTGTGCTATGCCATTTTAGCAATGAAGGCAGCCATCCATCTGATTTTCCCAAAGCATAGCCGGGTTTCTTTCCATTCCAGCCTTCACATTGTTGTGCCCAGGAAACGCAACTCCCAGCTTCTACTCTTCTTGGACTTTGGCCCGCAGTTTCTTGATTAGTAATTGCGATTCCTCTAATGCGGCGCGCAAAAACCCCCCTTTGGCCATTTTCGCCAAATTCAAAGCCAGGCGCATGTCAGACTGTTCTAGCTGTACCCAATCTGCTTGCCTTGCCATAGTTGCAGACATGTTGAAAACCTACAAGGAAATTAGTTGCTGCATCTACATATTAGATTCGGCCAGTACCTCAACCATAAACACTTCAGTAGTATCCTCGTACATGGTTCAAGCCTGTTTGGTACACTCTTGGTGATTCCTATCACTAAATTCGTCTGCAAAAATCCCAGAGCTGCCAACATCATGAGGTTCGATTCCGCGGACTGTGCAGACAGATACATTGGTTGACCATTGAGGGTTCCCATTACGGGTGGCGATAAATTGGTCACATAGCTCTCTACGCACTCCAGCTGTATGTTTTATCATTAATTGATTGCCATGTACCAGGATATAACGACACTTATATCCGATCACATGCTACCTCTCCTTCTTTGCGCTTCCGGCTCTATGGACAATTTTGAACTGTGCATCCAGGGTTGTGGTTTCGGTGGCTGCATTTGCAGCGTCGCGGTGAACTAAGTGGTGTCTACGTTGTAGTCGGGTCTCAGTGGGTGGCGTATTGGAAGATGCGCCCGTTGTTCTGCTCGATTCAGTTCCACTCTCACCTTGGTGAGTTGTATGTGGAGCCATCGTTTGCTGCTGTGGAAGTGAAGAGATGATGATAACGAAACGAAGTGGGATGTCCTGAGGAAGAAGATAAACATAAGAAGTGGGAAGCCCTGAGTAATATATAGTTAGCTTTAGGTCAAAATGGCATGCATAACAGCCAACTTGCTCGTTCTACACATGTTGAATCCTGTTGCGCATTGCTGCCAATTGCCCCGGTTGCCACCTGTCCTGCAATTCGCACCAAGTCGGTCCAATGTTGTGTCTTTGTTTAAAGGGATAAATCACTGTGAACAACCATCGAAATCTCATGTTTGTGTGATACAAACGGTACCTTCATCGTCGGAATGGGCGTCTGCTGATGTTTATCTCCAGAAATCCCTGGGATCTTACATGACACAGACGCGAAACATCATGTCATGATGTACGGTTAGCATTGCTATTCCCAATGTAGTGACGGTCAAAACTCAGATTTTGCTTTGTTCAAGTCGATTAAGAGTACCAACCTCGACATAAACGACGCAGCTTGCCTCCATGTGGTCCATATCATGCAACATCCAACATCCCCTCCATCAACAAATTCAACACAAAATACAATGGTCAATGTTCCGAAAAAGAACCATTTGCCACTACCAGCAGGCAAATACAGCAAATTGACAACACGCTCCACATGACGATGTCTTCAAGCTAATCAGCGCCAAAGCGCCTTGGAAGCAGAATGGGTCCGCGCCCATGGACCATTGCGTAGCTTGCGATCCAACGAGAAGCTTGCGGCGGGGAAAAGGCAAGACATGCACTTCATAAGTAACAAAGAGAAAGCAAAATGGATCGAGGATTATGTGGAAAGAGAGCCCTCTGTGGCAGGAAAGCAAGTTGAAGACGCAGAAACAGCAATTCAACAGCAGCAGGATGATATGAGAAATGCTGAAAAGGCAAGATTGACAACGACCAAGCCTGAAACAACATTTGTGGAGATGTCGAACGCCATCGGAGATAGTCTGAGCGATCTTGCATATTCCGACAATCGGGAGGATGGGCAAGACGAGGATGATGATGAAGAAGATCCTGCTGGGGGCAAGCATAGCGAAGATGACAAACCTGGCTTGGTGATGGGCACAATCTCTAAAACGGTACCGCATCGCATGGAGCAGTTTCAGCAGAAGCAGATGATGCTTGACGATTTGACGCAACCATGCCAGGGAGAGGCGGCCGACTACTTCCGTGAGAAGGATAAGAAGTACGGGACAACTGAATTGAAGGTTCCGGCTTGGGTTCAACCTCACACGGCAGATGATGCAGCGTCATCTGTGCGAACAGTATTTAGTGAGCCTCTAGAGACGCTTGATAGCGTCCCCGGGAAATTGCGAATGCCGCAGGTGACTTCGCGACCAGGGAGGAGTCATCTGAGGATAGCTTCGCGGAAACTGCCGATGCACGAATGCATTTCGTCCCTCCTGCCCGCCTCAATGCCCGATTGGTCACAGATGCAGCAATCTGCGCCTGTTGATCCTGTAAGCGTTAACCACTGCAAATCGCGTCCCAATCTGATTACCATATAGAAATCAGATTCTGATGATGTCATGGTGACAGCTCCTGCATCTCTGGAGGGATACATAGGCAAATTGGCATCTGTGATGATGTATCGATTTGAAATGCAATACCCATACCTATTTTGCTATGTGTCAGCTTTTACTTGATTTCAGTAACCAAAATGTGAGAAATGTCAATTCGTCTGTGCATGTGCAAGGGTCGGATAAGCTATGCCAATTATCTAGACATCAAATCTCGTGGACTGATGACCAATGAATGTGATATCGTCCTACCTGTCACCATTAAGTGAGACAATTAAAACTACATTACAGATGAAACTCAATGACGAAATGTAAGTCAGTGATGTCATACCAGTCATGGATGCAGCGGTTCAAGCGCAATATGAAGTTGAATGAATGATGACCGTGATGCTGCATACGATCATGGATCCAACTGCATCACTCACTGCACAGACCTGGTGCACATAGTCGAGATGTTGAAAATTGCTTATGGTAGGTCATGGAAATCGTGGAGGATGAGCTGGATGTGAAGAGGTGAGGAAGTCAGGCTGAATATATCAAGAACTAGTGTACGAATATATATGCGGTTAATTGCCGGCCGAAAGCGCAGGGAAGTGATGGGCCAACGCCATTTATCACGCAGATAATGTGTCTAGTGGTCGATCAGAAATTGAGAGCCTTGGAAGCATTTGGAAGCAAATGTTTATACATAGAAACGATTCATTAGCTGCCAATGACGACTCTATGTATTCCAACATACAATTGTTGAGCACCCACTGACTGTCAGTATCTCATTAAGTTGAGCGTCAATGGAGCGTCAACGATTTTCAGTATTACATTTTTGGCAATCAAACGGCTGCTTAGTCACATCCTTCGAAAGTGATTGTACTGGCGGTTTATATAGGCAAAAATGATAGTGACACGTTCATTGACCAATCCTGGAAATGAGCGTCAATGATGCGTCAACAATTTTTGGTCTTGTGAGTCTGATAATCAAACAGATGACATGGTCGCTGTAACACATAATCAAAGTATTGGCCGCCTTTAAGGCGAAAAATGCTGGAGTCGACATCACTACTATCTCTTGAAAATGAGCGTCAACGGAGCGTCAACAATTTTCACTCTTGCATCTGAGATAATCAAACATCTGCGCGACAATATCAAGCTATAATCGAAGATTCGGCCGCCTTCATGTGATAAAGAGGCAGTAACGATATCGCCACCACCTCCTGAAAATCAGCGTCAATGGAGTGTCAACGATTCTTGGTCTTGCATTATGGACACTCAAAGCGCTGTGCATTGACATTGACCAATAATCAGTGTATCGGCCGCCTTTATGGGCAAAAATGCTTGTGACGAGATTGCAACCACATCCCAAAAATGCTCCTCACCGGAGCATCACCAATTTTTGGTCTTGCATCTTGGACAATCCAAGGGCTACGGAAAGGCGTTAACCCATAATCAACTTATTGGCGACCTTTATGGGCAAAAATGCTACTGACGATATCGCATCTGCCTCCTACAATTGAGCGCCCACCAAGCGTCAACAATTTTGTGGGTGCTCAGTAAGCTACACAGCAATGAACTGCATCGCATTGTTATAGAATTGAGTCTTACGCGGTCAGTCTTTTCAATATGTCCTTGTATACAACTTCACAAATACGCATGCAATGTCTCACAGATCTGATTGTTTTGCTTGAAGGTGTGGAGTCAATATTTAAGAACCTGCAGTCTGCTGTTCTGTATCATTACCTTCGGCAGTCTTTCGAGTCGGATTACCCTGATTACTAATTCCTACAGCTATGTCTGATTCAAAATCTTTAAACACCTCATTGCTCGAGGTTCTGATCTCTTCCAACAATGAACATGTCTTTCTTTGTGATTTGAGCGACCTTACTATACATATCGTCTTCGATGCTTGGTGGGCTACAATCAATGCAAGCTCGAAGCGGCCTATGGCTTGGAACAATTTCAGACATGCGCCTTTGTGGCGATTCTATTTACACTGCAGAATTGAGGGGACTGGCAACCCTGGCATCATATGGATCGTTTGTCATCAAGTTCTTGGCCATCCATCAGAACATGGGACCAACTCAATGGGGAAACACTTGCTGGCAAAAGCTATCATCGCAAAGTTGAACAAATTAACAGAGTCACAGGTTACAGAATTGACTAGTTTGATGGTTGATGGAACAGCTTTCGCCATCCTGAAGAGAGAAGCAAGTCGAAGAATCACAATAGGATGTTTGCAGAGGAAGATCATATCTGACATCCACGTTGATCCATATTGACCGGAATGACAGACAAATCGTTCTAGACTGGTTGCTAAGGACTTTGAAACCTCCGAATGTCACCGAGACATGTGGAATCACTACCTCATGTTAGGATTTGTTTCAGCTCATATTCGTTGGAATGCTATATCCAATCTGGGGCTACTACAGTTGTATAAGGTATTACGCTATGAGCTAGTGCTGCCGTTCGATACCACTCTTAGCAACATTTGCCAGAGGGAATATGCACTGACTGTGGATGCAATTAAGAAGCAATTACCTTCACATAATGTAGTTAGTTGAGCTTTGGACAGATGGGCATCTCCAAACAAACGAGCCAAAACGTCGGTCATTCCTTTCTATATGGATTGAAACTGGGCATTGCCTGAAGTGCAACCCGCTTTTGATGAGGTTCATCGCCTGTTCTTTTCCTGTTTCGAAAGCTAATTGAGGATGATAGGTCAAGGGCCAACATACTGGAGCAAAGCTAGCCGTACATTTGAAGGACGTGCGTGATCGTTTTGAGCTTACCGACGGCCGTTTGCTTGGTAATACGACTCTTGATGCTTCCTCAAATTACTCGATGACACACGAGCTGCAATCAACACTGGAGGCATCTACAATCCAGTTGACATCTTTGAGGAACCACATACCATGCATGGCGCACGACATACGGCTGGCTTTTGGTGCATTCATGAGCAGTCTCGGTGTAAAAGGGCACACCAAGTCTTGGGACGCCCATGAGTGCAATCAGCAATTTGGAGAGAATGAGAGCATAGACATTGGGAAGAGTCAAAAACTTCGAAAAGAGGGCAACGCTAGAATCAATAAGGTGTCGGCCATGAAACCAGGTTTAGCCAAGATAATTGAGAAAGTGCATATTTCATCATATTTTGGAAGTCCTGAAATTGACCTTCCTATAGCAGAGAATGCTTGCTGTGATTATTATGCTGACACCTGGTCGTCGAAACGAGTTCATTGACTAGCAAAAGGCAATTGTTTGCGTCGTGGTACTACCGATTACGGATGTGAGGAAATGGTTGAACTCAACACTGGAGTTGCTCAAGCGAGCCTACCAATTGCGGGAATTCACACACAAGTGGCTCCAGAATACAAATGTCACTGATTACCGGCCACTTTGCGCAACTCAGGATCAGTGGACCATTGTGATGTATGTTATGGAAGTATTGAGGCTATTTTGATATTGGACCCTGCGGATGTCAAAGAGGCAAAAAGTCAGATTTCATCAGGTCATCACGGTGTACAATGACATGATCGATCACATGGACGGCGTGATGCCGGGTTTGGCCCAGGGGAAGACTCCATGGAAGGAAGACTTGTTCTTCCCTGTGTAGTTAGCTCGACAGAAGCTGTCCAAAAACTATGCTGAAGTAACTCCAACGACTGGCATGCTGCAGATTTCTGCACATATCCTGAATCCTTTTCGGAAGTTGTGATCGTTTCGAAAGTGGGACAAGGGAATGGATATTAATCCTGAGGACGAGACATCCAATAGTACCCAATGTCAAGAGGCCTTCCTGAAATAGGTGCAGAATGAATACTGCGCCAAACATCGACGTGTGCCCGTCAATACGCAGGAATGCTTACCGCGCAGCAATCTCATCGCCTCCGCAATGGCTCCAGGATCCTGTCAATCATTCTTCGATCCATATGATTGGTCAAGTGACGATGAAGAATCCTTAACGCCTAACGATGTGGCTGAGACGACTCCCAGATGAAGCGATCGCACGGCACGTCTATTGACCGCCGCCAGGCTCTCTTTGAATTTGCCGCCAGAACCACCAATGTTCTGGGGGCAAATTACTCCAAATCTCAATGATTACCACCCCAACCCAATGGAGATGAGCAGTACATTTTGGTTACCGGACATAACCAACTGATGGCGTCAACAGGAGGAAACGCACTCAACATACACTGATCTTTCCAATGTTGCACACGACATCATCTTCATCATACATCATGGTGTCAGAGTGGAGGCCAGTTTTTCCCTTGACGTAGATGATATCGGCTGGAGGCCATCAAAAACCACACGCGAGACCCTTCGCGAAAGAGTCATAGTAAGGCAGTTTGCTCGACCCATTATTGGGATTTTGGCAGGCTCTGACCCAGAATTGGATACAACGAACACAGAAAACGACTCAGAAATGAAGAAAGAAGCGGATGAAAGGAAATTGCACAGAATGGCCAAGGTTCACAAGTTTTTGAAGATGTTGCAGGGCAGCCAAAACCTACGTGCTAACCAGGAAGAATCTCACGCTCACGACAAGCAGATGACTGCCGTGGGATACATTCCGGACCCGGAAGAGGTCGTCAAAGCATCATGGTCACACTTTCAACATGATGGTGCGGCTGCATTCACATTGTCAGAAAGATCTCCTTTGCCACCACCTATGTTTGCAAAGGACGTCCCTGGTGGACAAACTCAAGTATTAAATATCCGCCGAATCCAAGGAATCAACCGTCATCCTGTCGAAGGTGATGAGGATAGCGCACCTGAAAGCATTTCGGACACTGAAGGTTGGCTTCAGTGGAATGGGGACTTAGATAATCCAAATGACAGCGAAGACGATTGTGCCTCAGACGTTGATTCTGATATAGAGCAAGATGATAGCATCGAGGATCTGGGATGCGCAGAGGAGTGGGATGTGAGCGCCATGCCAAATGTTCCCGGATCGATTCGGCCTGCACAGAAGTCAAAGAGCCCAGCTGAAATGTTGTTTATGACGGTAAATGTAATCGGAACGCGGAGGAATAAGGGAGTCAATACAAAGTAGGCCAGAATGCTACAATGTTTCACCAGCTTCTTTATGTATCTTGACTGGGAGTTTTTGTTAGAGATATATAATGGGGGAATGGTGAGCAGTAGCTTGTGAATACTGGTTGATAAACAGGTGTATAGCAGGCGCAATGAACCTTTTGAGAAGATGCATAAATGTTAGTCGTGTGAGAGCGAACAGTGCAAGAATGGTATTGCACTCAGCTTTGCCATAGGGCCAAGTCTCAATCTGGGAGAAAGACTGCCAAGAAGTTCAAAACATAATGAAAACTATTATCCATGGCAGCAGATGTTGAATGGACAATACATCAAAATGAGTGTCAACGAAGCGTCAATGATTTGTGGTTTTGTAAGTATGGTAATTACACAGTGATTTGGTCGCTGTTAGGCATAACCGATGTATTGGCGGCCTTTACAGGAAAAGAGATAGCAACACGGTCACCACCCCATTCTGAGGCTGAGTATCAACGGAGCATCAAGGATTAGTGGTTTCGTAACTACGGTAGTTACACAGTTATTTGGTCGCTGTTGTGCATCACCGATGTATTGGGTGTCATTATTGGCAAAAGAGACAGCAACACGGTCACCATCCTATTCTGAGAATGAGCGTCAATGGAGCGTCAACGATTTGCGGTTATGTAAGTACGGTAATTTCACAGTGGTTTGGTCGCTGTTATGCATCACCAATTTATTGCTAGCTTTTACAGGCAAAAGAGACAGCAACTAGGTTGGCACCCAATTCTGAGAATGAGCATCAATGGAGTGTCAACGGTTTGTGGTTTTGTAAGTACGGTAGTTACACAGTGATTTGGTCGCTGTTATGCATAACTGATGCATTAGCAGCTTTTACAGGCAAAAGAGACAGCAACATGGTCACCGCCCCTGTCTGAGAATCAGCATCAACCGAGCATCAACGAATTTAACTTCGGATATTGGATAATTTATGTTCCGATTGGTTGTAGACAACCATTTATCAGATATTTGCTACCTTTACCGAGAAAATCAACAGCGACATGCTCGCTGCCGCTTCCTGGGAATGAGTGTCCACGGAGTGTCAACCATTATTAGCTTCGCATGTTGGGTAATTTATCTTCCGGTTGGGTGCAGACATCCATTCTTCAAATATTGGCAGCGTTTACTGGCCAAAACAACAGCGACATGCTCCCTGCCGCATCCTGAAAATGAGCGTCAACGGAGCGTGAACAGTTTAAGTTGTTGCATATTTGGTAATCAACGCATCGCGCTGATCTTCGCGTTCATAACGGAATTATTGACCACCCTTATAGGCAAAAACATTATCGAACAAAGGTAAAACACCGATTCCAAATTAATCGATATTGCAAGATGCAAAGCATGCAAAGACATTTTCTTGGTTGTTGAAAATGCTATTTTGATAAGATACTCTTAACATACCCCAGAAACAAGAGCCATGATTGAATCTATGGATGGACCCGCTGGGCGACCTGCGGACAACCCGCCCAAATCAGAGGGGTTGGGTGTTTACGATCGAACCGTACCCGAGTTGACGTTTAGGGATGATTGACAACCCGGAACCCCAATTTGGCAACGGTTCAGTTTGGACCCGGTCCCGGACCCGAAGTGACGGTCCGGAACCGTTGCTACAATCAGCCGATCCCGGACCGCCCAGTAGTGGAAGGAGCCATCCTGGCGATGGCAATGACAATGATGACAGCAAGGGTGAGGAGGAGATGTAGGGCGGTGAGACAGGGACCGGGATAGGGAATGGAACAATGCATCGGAAAGGGACAGGGAAAGGGAAAGGGATGGGGAAGGGGAAGCCAACGGAAAAAGGGAAGGGGAAGAGGAAGGGAAACGGTAATGGGAACGGTATTGTAAAACTATCCCCAGGGGGAGATGGAATCTCTCGTGCCTCTGCTTTGCAGTCGCAGGAGGCAATGAATGATGCAGACTTGGAGACGGATGGTTAACAACAGCAGGTATATTTACAGCCGGAAGCATCACCCGACATGTCGAATTCCTCAGATGATGATACTGACTCGTCCAAGGAGCCGGACGGCAAATATTACTTAGAACATGATTGTGATGTGGAAATTCCCATGGAGGATGAGGTGGATGCACCGTACGGCATTGATTTAGACAATGATCTTGATAGGGCAAGGGACGGTGATGATGAGGAGGAAGATGAAGAGCAGGAAGATGAAGAGGATGAAGATGAGGGGGAGGAGAATGTGGATGAGGAGGAGGATGTGGATGAGGAGGAGGATGAGGATGAGGATGATGGAAAAGAACCTCGGACAATTGGCCAGGGAAAAATGGTAAATACATTGGCTGACGATGTTGATACCATGGTCGACAATGAGCCACTCGTGCTACCTGAACATGGCCAGCAGATGCGTGAGCTTATCCCACAGCAAACAACCTGCGATGCCTGCCACACGCACAAAGATCCCGGAGCCTCGCCCACGACCATGAACTCCTGAGACTCATCTCCTCGGTGGGCTAGAGTTTTGGGGGCATCAGACACTGCGAAATCCCCGCCCGGCGGTGCGTACTTTCCGAGTTGCTGAGGCAGCCGCAAACACCTCTGATGTGGATGTGGAGCAGCAGCTCCTTGGCAAATTGGCTGATGGTGACTGTCTCCCCGATGTCCCACTCCGCGGTGTTGGTTTCCCTGAGACGTGCCCAGATGTCTCAGTAGGCAAGCCGTAAACAACTCACCGCATCCCGGAGGAGGCAATGGTTGCTGGGTTCGGGTTAGGGTCGGGATTTTGACTTATTTGTTTCCTGTATTGTAATCTATGTTTCTCAGGCATTGATTTGTACACGAGTCGCGGGTTTTTCAGATCGCTCAGGGTGTATTTTATTTATGGGTTATGTAGTGGTTCCATTTTATTCGTAGTATTATGGGACATCGCGTATGCAGCGTTTTTCCAACTCCTGGCGTCTAAGGAACCTCCTTGTGACGGCGTTGAGGCTCAATACATCTCTCAAGTTAGCTGAAAGTATTGTGAGCTTACACCCACACCAGGCTTCTCAGGCCCAGCACTAAATTTCGTCCCATTCTACAGTGTATAATTTACTCCTTGCCTGTCGTCGACAATGGCAGAGTGGACCCCTGTCCGTTGCCCCAAATGTTCATGCCCAAAGATGCTCACCTCAGACTGCTGGCGACTTAAACACATCAAATTACACCATCCTGAACACCTTCGAGTTGCACACCAGAGGAATCTGACAATTTGCAGGGCGCCCCGATGCGTTGGACCTGCTGATCTTCGTGAATCCAACCCTCACAGAGTTTGAGTCGAAGAATTCGACGCATTTCGGTACTTCGAACACATTGAAAACCTAGCAGACTCGGAGTTCCAACCACAACCAGATGTTTTGCCACCGACAGAAATATCCCCAGGCGACAGCTTTCAGCGGCGAGATTCCATTGCTGAGCCAAGGGCACCCGACGCTCAGGGTTGCCTTGAGACGAATCTCGAAATCAATCACTACCACCCGCTGATGAGGCTTGAAGAGTACCAACATATCCAGTGTGGGATCAAGATGAAGGGCATGAAGACATACTATGACAATGAGCTAAAGAAAGAAAACACTACTCTGCATTACCCTAGCTTCAGAAACGGGGATGGCGTCTAGAAGCTCACGGCTACCATGTCTGATGATCAGGCTCTCAGGGAGTGGGAACTACACACTCCTGAGGATTTGAGATGAAATGACAATCACCGACTCCCTGTCAAATACTGCAGTTGAGACATCATCAAAAGTATGAGATCGTTGATGCGGCAGCCAGCCTATGCCAAGCATCGCGGTTACACCCCTCAGGATTGCTTTCACACCGACACGCCACTGAAACCCCTCTATACCACACTGCACACTGCGGACAGGTGGTGGGAGACACAGGTGGGGTGAGATACTTGACCATCATAACGTGCTATTCGACGTTAAGTCAACTACCATAGAGTAGGATACACTGGTTCCCTTCATTTTCATTTCCGACGGAACACATCTCTCGAAATTTGTTGGCGACAAGAAAGAGTTGCCTGTATATATGACAATCGGCAATCAATCTTCAAAGATTGTCCAGATGCCCTCAATGTACAATGTCAGAATGGTTGCTCTCCTTCCGATTCCAATCAAGAACCGTAATATCCATCAGAAGCAGGTGGATGGCCAACTCCAATCGAACCGAGAGGTTCTGAACGAAGTACTCCGGCAGGTACTCCAGCCTCTCACCTTTGAACAAAATCCCAGAGCTCTGAGCTGGTATTTCAACACTGTCTGTGGAGATGGCAACTTCAGGCATCGCATTGTAGTTTTAGTGGAATGGTGTGCAAATTTCCCAGAGTATAGTGACCAACATCATCTTGAGCGGCATGTCTGTGTGTGTTGCAAGTGTCCAAAGAATGGACTTGGAGATTATGTCGCTCCTGACACGCAACACCCCTGGCGCGATCACAACCTCTATAGAATGCTAAGCGATGCTAACACCAAGGCAGAGGAGGCCAAACTCTCGTTGCACCATGTGTACCAAGGATTGAACATGTTTCGACATATTCCCTGTATTGTGAGCAACCTCCCAAAGCCCACCCTCCTTCATACAATGCAGATCGGCATGCTTGACCACCTCCAGAAGCGTATTTTCCACTTCATGAAGCCACACTAACAGCTCAACAGGTACAATGCAATCTGGTTATCCATGCCTGCTTACCACAACCTCACACCAAAAAATAAGTCATATGAGGAAGTTTATCAATGGATTGGGAATGAGATGAAGGAAATGAGCCGGTACATGCTTGGAGTTGTAACCCAGTCTCTAAGAGGCAGAAGCCCCGCTCAGCATCGCATATTCGAATGCGCAATTGAGTGCATATGAGCATTATCCGAGTTCGATTTGTATGCTCGATATCAATCGTACGATGATGCAACATCGAGCCACCTGGAGGACGCCTTGTGATGTTTTCACACCTTCAAGATGTTTGCTTACTTGGCTGAGCCCACAAAGAGGTGAAGGCCAAAGCCAATGGCCAGAGAACATAACTCGTGAAGAAGCGACAAGTATGCAAGGAAACACATGCTGAATCTTGGACTCTGTCCAAGATGCGGCGCGAAATCAATGCCTGGCGGGATTATATCAGCCACGAGATATATGTTTCCAAGGAGTTAGATGTTGAATTCAACCATCCCAATATCCACTTGATGTCTCATTGGGTCAAACTGATTCATCGAGATGGAGTCTTGCAACCGAATTCTGACGAGAGTCATGAACAAGCACATAAAATGAACCTCAAGGACGGTTGGAAAGCCTCCAATCACAATGTCAACTCCCTGCCACAAGAAATCACCATTCAGCGTCGCATTCTCTGCTTCGAAACCAGAGAGCTCAATCTCCAAGCCCTCACTCAGCATCGGGAGAACAGCACTGCGCCTGCAAAGTCCTCCCTTCTTGTGCTGATCTGGCTGCCCCCCCAGAGCTCGCAGTTATATCCGAAGCATTAAAGCGTGGCACCCGGAAACCGCCGTGCTGGAAGGCATCCTGACCGTATGATCAAATACATTGGAGCATTACTTGGCAATACGCAAGATACAATGCACGGCGTGGCAATATACAGCTGCCCATGGGAATTTATCAAGCATTCATGTTGTAACATGACATATATATCGGATGAACAACTGCACACTATGGAGCTCTGTATTTGCCGTGGTATCAAGGTGCAACTTGAGGGTTCAGAAGATGAACACATATCTCAGATGTGTCTATGGACTGGAAAACAGAGCTGGTGCAGAGTGGATCGATCGACCGACTGTGTGTGCGCAATGCAACCCTTGGGGATGTCTCACTGGGTGCCGAATGGGCGCCTCTCGTGGCATCAGCAACCACCATCCGAAATCAAGCTCATAAATAAGGATGGAGCTTTCGTTGAGTACTGGTCAGCCCTGGCGCTCACCACAATACCTTAAAACTCGGGTAACTTGGATCCTGTCTCGAAATTTATCCAAGTGTGGGTCACACTGCCAGCCATGTCTTGGCAAATTTTCATGCTGGGAAACATCGGTGGCGGCACGCAAGTAATTCCTGACCTAGCTACTATTACGAAGACAGGAGATTGAAGGAATGAGCGATGGATTGTCAATAGCCACATCGATCTGGTGACTTGGAATGATGTGTATAATTAGTAACTAGAGAATTGCATTTTGCGCGCATGTAGATAGAACACAAGAAGAGATTTTCGCAGCTTCACCCATCGCATTGGAATCCCGATGCAAGCACGTACCGAATGAACCCATTTCAACATATGTTCACAGTTGGCCACAATGCCAGAGTGTTTGTTTACAATAGGAGACCAACAGATCCAGAAGAAACAGTGAAACTGCAATTGGAGGGGGATATGTAATACAATGCGTCGTATTGACGCCGGGTGTGGAGTAAACAGCTACCAGGGTGTTTTTGACCGCTCTGAGAGAGCGCGTCCACTCTGTCATAGCCATTCCTCCCGGACGGAAATGTCTTTTGCTGATGCCTATGGAGATTATCCTCAGATTTTGGTTACAGGACATCACCAACTGGTGTCGTCAACAAGAGGAAACGCAGTCAAAGTATGCCAATCTCTCCAATGGAGGACATCACATATTCTCTAACATAGCACATGGAGTCGGAGTGGAGGCTAGTATTTCCCTTGGGCGAGACAGTATCAGCTGGGGACAGTCTCAAACCACTGGCGACATGTTTCGGGTTACTGTCGTAGTAAGGCAGATTGCTCAAGCTAATAACGGAATAGCGATAGGAGAAAACACAGCATGGAATTCTACGGAAACTGAAAATGACTTCGAATCGAAGACAGTGGTAGGGCAAAGAACATTGCACAGGATGGCCAAGAACCATGACATTTTGGAGAGGTCGCAGGGCAGACGAAACCTATGTCCTACAAGGCAGGAATCTCATGCCCATCTCAAGTAAATGGCAGGTGTAGGATACATTTCAGATGCTGTAGAGATCATCAAAGCATCCTGGTCACACTTTCAACACGATGGTGCAGCTGCATGTATATTCTCAGGAAGATCACCTCTGCCACCAGCTGTGTCTGCACAGGACATCTGTGGAGGATGGACTGAATTAGTAAAAGTCTGCCGAAGCAAAAGAATCGTCCATCGTCCAGCCGAAAGTGAGGAGGATAGCGCACCTTATAGCATTTCCGACACCGTAAATTGCCATTAGTACAATGGTGGCTTCGACGATCCAAATGCTTGCGAAGGTGACTGGGAGGAAGACAATGAATCAGATATAAAGCAAGACAACGGCATCGAGGCTCAAGAAACCCCAGAGCACTGGTTGGTGAGTGCTGCACTAAATGTTTCCAGATTGATTCTGCTAACATGGAGGTCAATCAAACAGGCTGAAACAGGGTTGCTGACAGTCACTGCAATCGAAACAAGGACGAATACAGGAAACAAGAAAATTAAGGACAGAATGGGTCAATATGTTTCCACCTGGTTCTATATGTTGCTTGACCAGGAATTTCACTGAGAGGAATATTATGGGATGATATTGACCAGTCGCATGTGAATGTTTGTTCATACACAGTTCTATAGCTGGTGAAATGAATCATTCCACAAGCTATATCAATTTTTGTAGAATGAGAGCGAACTGTGCAAGAAAATTACTGGGTTCGGCATTGCCCCGGGGCTGAGTCCCCATCTGGCACAAAGGCAACCAATAAGTCCAAACAATTATTCATACGATTATCAATGGCAGCAGATGTTGACTAGACAATACATCAAAATGAGCGTCAATGGAGCATCAATGACTATTGGTCTTGTAAGCATGGTAATTGTAATGTCATTTGGTGATTGTTAAGCATAACCGTTCAATATGCTGCCTTTATAGGCCAAACAGCAAATGACACAGTCGCTGCCCCATTCTGAAAATGAGCGTCAACCGAGCGTGAACAATTTTTGGCATTGCTTCTTGGGTCATCTAGGTGTTGATTTGTGGTACTAGTTCATATACACTATATTGGCGGCCTTTCCAGGCAAAACAATGCGTGATATCTTTGTTACCCCATCATGAAAATGAACATCAACGGTGCATCAATGATATTTAGTCTTCTAAGTTACGTAATCAAAATGCGATCAGGTAGTCGTTAGACATACTGAATGTAATCTCAGCCTTTATAGGCAAAGACAATGCGACACACTCATTGCCCCATACTTTAAATGTGCGTCAATGGAGTTTCAATGATTTATAGCATTGGGTCTTGGGTTATCTATGTGGCGATTGGTTGCAGACATCCATAAATTATGTATAAGCTGCCTTTCAGGTAAAAATATTAGCGACACGATCCCTGCCCCATCCTGAAAATGAATGTCAACGGAGCCTCAAAAATTTTGGTCTCACAACTTTGGTATTCTAAGTGCCACCTTGTGGCAATAATTCAGATATCATGTAATGGCGGCCTTTTTGCCTGACACAGTGCATGATATCTTTGTTCCCCCATCTTCAGAATGAGCATCAATGGAGCTTCAACAATTTTTACTCTTGTGTATTGCGTGATCAAGGCACAGTGTGGATATTTGAGATCATACCAGAACTATTGCCTACCTTAGTAGTGCAAAATACAAAACACAAAAGCAAACACATCGATTCCAAAATAATTGATATCGCAACCTGCAAAGCATTCAACAAGTGATTGCTGGATGTTTAATAAGCTATTTTGATCAAATACTATTATCATACAGCAAAAGCAAGAGCATTTTATGAATCTACAGATGGGGCCACTGGATGACCCGCTGACAAGCCGCCCAATTCAGACCGGTTGGGAGATTTCCATCGAACCGTACCCATACTCACATTTCGGGTGTATTGATGACCTGGACCACCAACTCAGCCACAGTTTGGTTCCAGCCCAGACCCGGACCAAAAACAACGGTCCGGAAGCGTTTCTAACACAATGCTGTGGCCTTCACGTGCAACTTGGACTGATGCAGTGGGTGTCAGGTGGATCTGGGAAGACTGGCGATGAATCTGCGAGGACACAGGAGTACTAGTGACAACAAGTGGAGCACTTGGTTGCGCTGGCAAGAGGCATCAGAGTGCCAACGACAAGCCTGGGAGCGACAACGAAAAGCCCGGAACAACCGGGATGTGCTGGTGACTGGCATGGGAATGCTCATGTCAAGCCTCGGAGTGATGACAACAAGCCTGGGAGCGCCAGCGAGAAGGCTGGGAGCACCTGCAATCACAGCAGAGTAGTCTCAGAAAAGGATCATCTTGATTCTCATCTATGTATCTATGGATTCAGGTATCTATGTAGCTACCAAATCTACGCATGGAATATCTGGACTAGCTACAGGTGGTGGTTGGAAACAAATCCAGATTCTTATGAAGACGATAATCGAGTGAACTCAGTGATGCAGTTGGAGGTCAAGATCGAGTGAACTCAGAAAGGCACTGGGAAGTCATAACTGTGCGAGTTTGGAGATGCACTTGGAGGCCGAGACCGAGTGAAATCAGAGATTCACTTGGATGCAATGATTGAGTGAGGTTGGAGATGCACTTGGTGGCTATGATCATGCAAACTTGGAGGCCATGACCAAGTGTGTTTGGAGATGTACCGGGAGGCCATGATTCTGTGAACTTCGACATGCACTCTGTGGCGATGATTGAGTGGGATTGGAGATGCACTTAGAGGTCATGAGCGAGCATGATTGGAGGAATAGTTGGCGGCAGTAAATGGGAGGTGCTCTGGGTACAAACCCTCTATTCATCTCTTAGTTACAATGACTGGCAGCTTTCAGAATGTGATGAGGTGACTGTACCTCATCAGAAACATGTACTTTGTCTCTGGGAGTATGTGCAAATTGTCAGACCAGAATCCCAGGGTAGTGTGAGCAAAGGTTCCGACCCGCTAGAACGGGTCAGGGTTAGGGTTGGAACCGGAACCGAACCGTGGCAATAGTTTTACCGCATGAAAAACCCCGACCGTTGGATTTGGGCCCTTTTCCACCTCAAAACCCGGACTTTGCAAGCCCAGATTTTTCGCTCCAGATAAGGATTATAGTTCTGATCGTATTGTGACATAATCGGTAAGTAGAATCTGCAGTTTCAGCAGCTCTGCCGCCTCCCGCTTTCAGATTTCCAGTCAGACCAATATTCGTTGAGTCGCTATCGAAAACCCGCCAATTTCGCTCAAAGTTTGCCCTTTTTTCACAGCCCCTCAACCAATATCAATCAGATCGCATATCTGAAAGCGGGAGGTGAAAGACCGGCTAAAACTGGACCATCTAAGTAAATACCATATTGTGTTACGACAACGACTCGAAAACTTAAATGGAGTCGACATTGTACGACCCTCAAAATGTACCCGAGGATCGGTTCCCAGCCGGCCAAAAACCACAGGGTTTCGGTCAGGTCCGGGTAACGACCCAGCGCTAGTTGCCCAGTTCTGATTCTTGGCACTACCTGACCCGGACCAGGGTCGCGGTTCCAGTTCCAACCGACACCGAAGCCGGGTAACCCCGAACCTTTGCTAACACCATCCCCGCGTGGTCAAATCCCAGAGTTGACTGGACCAATGCAGTGGCCACCAGGTGCAGCTGGGAGCACCTAGGAGAACCTGTGACAAGTTTAGGAGGGCCAACGACAAGCCTGGGAGCACCTGAGATGGCTGGAGACAGGTTTGGACGCGCCAGTAGAATCACAACAGAACAGCCTGGGAAAAACAATGTCTTCTTTGTGAACACTGCTGTTGCACGCCTTAATATCATAGCTACTAGCTGTCGTTCAACCATTTTCAACACTCATGTATTCTGTTGTTATTGTCATCCATATATCTATGTATGTATCTATTGACGTATCTCAATAGTTACCCATCAACACATGGTATATCTAAACTGACTGCACGCGGAGCTTGAGAGCAATGTGAGGTGTGTCTGAGGATCACGATTGACTGAATTGAAAGATGCACTTGCAGGCTGCGATTGGGTGAGTTTGCAGATGAACTTGAAGGCCAAGATGATGGGAACTTGAAGACCATGATCAGGTGAGTGTGGAGATACACGTGGAGGCCATGACTGAGTGAATGTAAAGATGAACTTGACAGCCATGATCGAGTGAATTTGGACATGCACTTGGCGAGTGAAAATTGAGTGTGTATGGAGATACACTTGGGGGCTATAATCGAGTAAATGTAGAGTGCACTTTGAGGCCGTGATGAAGGGAGTGTGGCGATGCAAAAGTAGGCCATCATTGTGTGGGATTGGAGGAGTACTTGGAAGCAGTCGATTGGAGGCGCACCAGGTGGTAAAACTCTATTCATCAGTTAGTTACAGTAACTCCCAACCGAGGAAATGTGATGAGGTGAATTTCCCATTGGGCATTCATGGTGAGCTGGCAGGTGGCAGTTGATGTTTTAGGGAGGCATGCCGGTAGCTGAAATTGCATACAGGGGTCAACTCAAAATCTTGAGAATGCAGGGAAGACAATAATCTTGGGTGGACACTGTGTACAGTGTATGCTGTACTTGGTGTATGCTGAACAAGGTGTATGCTGTACTCAGCATTAACTCAAGATGATGGCATGGAGAAATTGAGAGGGATGACTGAACTTTGTGTTCTGCGATGATCCTGGAGTAGTAGACATGAAAGAGATATGCGGATGATGATGGGAATGATATGGAGGATACTGGCAGATAGGCAAAATCACAAGTATGACCTGCCAGGTTGGGTTTTGAAGACCTCATTTTGGTGTTCTTACTAGCAAGATTGGGTGTTATATCTGTCCTATAGGGAATGGGAAATTGACTGCCACATGACATTGTCCCAAGTTCCAGTTTCTCATGATGATTTACCTCATCTCCTCTCATCATTCTCTTCGTTGACTCTGCCATCACCTAAGAACACAATGTTCAGTTATTCCTCTCTATCTCTTCATGCCATAATCATGAGTTAACACTAAGTACAGCATACACTGAGCACTGCATCATCCCAAGATGGACTGTCTCCCGCTCCCAGCCAGTCTCTCATCTCATGCTGGATCTTGTTGTAATCAACTCTCTACATTCTCACAAATACAAGTTATCCAATGAATTCATTCTCAGCTTCCATCGCACCTCCCTTTCAATCCACCCCCTGCAGACCAACATCCTCCATGCTATCCTCCAATCTCAATTGATTATGGTTTCCATTTGCATCTCCAATCTCGCTCGACAATGGCCTCCAAGTTTAAACCATCATGGCCTCCATGTTCATCTCGATACTCAATCCATCATGGGCTTCAAGTATTTCTCTAAGGTCATAGGATCACAAGCTGAAGAAATGGTAGAGCTAAATGGAATTGAGCTTATCATCAACACCCTGCCCCACTTCCCATGTCATCTGAATGGAATTCGTCAGAAAGAGCTCTTCTGGTCGGAGGAGTGTATGGTGACGGTGAGAGGATATGATGGGGTTCCCAGCCATGAACAGAAACACACCAATTGGTTGCATCTATAAAGGCTCGGCGAGACTGAGTAAGGAACCCCAAATATTGCGCAGTTATATGAACGCTCAGCAAGAATATGTGGCACCATATCTATATATATACATAGACTTTAATAGATATTACATGCCATATCATGATGTAGTGAATCTGGTGACTGTAACCAAGATGAATATGATAGCTGAAACGCCATGTAGTTATGGGACCCTAAGAATCACTGCTGTGACAATACAAGACCATGTCTCCTGCAGAGCTGTGCAGAGGTCTCAGCTGCTTATGATGTCTTCTGAAGACCTGTGCAGAGGTCTCAGCTGCTCTAAAATTGGTCTTTCATGTAAGACAAATATTGGAGCATCTTCAATGCACATCCACAACCACAGATGCTTTCAGGAGAACCTGAGAATCCTCTTGTAGATTCTGAGAGCACTGTGCATACCTCCTGGGGGGCCTGTAAGCATCTGGAAGTACCTAGCAGTACCAGTGCGGTCGACTGGAGTGTCTGGAAGGTTTGTGTGAGGCTTCTGGAGTGATTTGAATTTTGCTAATGCTTTGAACTCTCATGGGGAGCAGGCTGGTGGCGGTCAATGTTGTAAGGAGGTACACTGGAAGCTGAAGCAGCATTCAGGGGTCAACTAATAATTGTGAGAATGAAGGGATGACACACAATCTTGAAGGGATGCTGCTTCCTGTGTATGTTGCACTTGGTGTACGCTGTACTCTATGGTAACTCATTCCCAGGGCATGGGGAGATAGCGAGGTATGACCTAACATTGTGTTATGTGATGATGGTAGAGTTCTGGATGAGAAAAACACATGGGAGATGATGATGCGAACGACAGGGAGGATATGAGCTGGTATGACATCTCAGCTGTGTGACTTGCCTCACTGGGTTAAGAAGACCAGTTATCAGTGTTCTTACCCGCCCGAGTGGTAGTGGTACCCGCCATATCCGGCAGGGTACCTTCATTCGTATTCGAAATGCTGTTATGTCCCAGTACCTCCTGCTGATTTCCCCCATCTCCTCTGACCTATCTTTCTCGTCCTAAAATCTACCATCACCTAAGAACACCATGTTGTGTCATCCCACTCGATCTCTCGTTGCCATGATGAAGAGCTAACCCCGAGTACTGCATACACTGAGTACTGTGTACACCGAGTACTGTATTATCCCATCATCCATTATCCAACTCCCGGGCAGTCCCTTATCTCTCATCTCTTCGCTTTCCTTGTTGTACTCAACTCTCCACCTTCCCACAACTACAAGTTAACCAATGAATGTAGTCTCAGCTGCCATTGTGCCACCCTTATGATGTGCCGCCTCCAGATTAACTACCTTCAAGTATTGCCCCAATTTTGATCAATCATGGCCATCAAGTAAATGTCCAAACTCACTCAATCAACGCCTCCAAGTTTACACAATCATGGTTTCAAAGGGCATTCCCAAACTCGCTCAATCATGGCCTCCAAGTTCACCCGGATATGGCCTCCAAGTGCATCCCCACAGTCGCCTGATCATGGCCTCCAACTCAACATGACTATGGCCTACATGTACATCTCCAAAGGTGCTCGATGATGGCACAAAATTTCGCACTTTCATGGCCTCTAAGTATATCTTGAAAGTCACTTGATTATAGCCTCCAAGTGCGTGGCTGAGTTTGCACGATCTCGGCCTCCATGTGCATCTCCAACCCCGCTCGCACCCACACTCCAACGGCATCTCCTAGGTTCACACGATGACGGTGCGGTGAATAGGTGGAGCTAGAAAGCAGAGAACCCATTATCAACACTCCACCCCACATCTCATGTTATCCAATTTGAATTCTTGAGTCCAAGTGGCTCTGGCTCAAGGAACTTAGTAACAGGATAGAGGACATGAATGGATACCTGGCCATGAAAGGAACCACAAATATTGCATAGATCAATGCAGGCTCAACAAGATTCAATGGGATCAAGAGCTGTGAAGGATTAAGTTTGTATTTCGTATAATGAAATAATGTCTATTTACACCATGGTCTCCCAAATTTTTAGTCTCCACTGCACAGTCCATCTGAGTAATCCCTGTATGACTATATGCCCCCCCCATTGCTGGGTGTGCCTGTGTTTAGCCTGTAGGCCCCTGCTGGGCTCA
>Ga0307515_10002805_pt1 | contig 37073 bp, 32 predicted proteins | sample 17_EM_MG_FD_194513 | JGI IMG/M metagenome (GOLD analysis project Ga0307515, IMG submission 194513) | Populus trichocarpa ectomycorrhiza microbial communities from riparian zone in the Pacific Northwest, United States - 17_EM | ecosystem: Host-associated > Plants > Roots > Unclassified | place... | reverse complement strand
CTATTAGACGTTATAGTTTAACTTTAGTAGTGTTATCTTCTAACTATAATATATTACTAGATGCTATACGTCCTTATACTTCTATAGTAAATATGCTCCTAGTATAAAGTTTAATACGTTTATTTCTATAACCGTATTTAGTCCTAGTTAATAGATCTTAAGGATTAGCTCCTAGGTAAATAACTCCTTAAGTTCTTTAAATAACTTCTTTTACTTATCTCCCTATGCTTATGGTTCCTCTTTCTTTATAAGCCTGATAAACAGTTTAATATTCTTTAACTACTATGCTATAAACCTTCTATAGTAGTTGCAAAACCCTAAAAATAACATTAACTGTATTATATTCTCTAGTTCTTACTAACTTACTATAGCTTTAATCTTCTTTAGGTCTATACTAATATAACCTAGTTTGGTAGTAAATCCGATAAAATTGGTCTTCCTAGTAAAGAACTTGTATTTCTTAATTGCTACTAGCATCTGTTTTTCTTATAGTCTCTTTAAGACCTATTTAACGTATTCTCCATACTCTTCCTTAGTCATTAAGTAAATAATGATATTATTAAGGTGTTCTCCTAATATACTATTAATTTGCTTTTAAAACGTTACTAGTGTATTTATTAATCCAAACTGTATTACTAATAGTTTATATAGTCCTTCTTTTAACCTAAAGACTGCCTTCTATTTATTGCCTTCCTTAATTCTAATCTAATGGTACGCCTATCTTAGATCTATCTTTATAAAGATTTACGCATTACCTATCCAATCTTAGATTTCGCTAATTAATGGTAAAGGATACCTATCCTTCTAAGTAATATTATTTAATTATCTATAGTTAATATATAGCCTAAGTTTTCCGTTCTTCTTTAGTACGAATAATACTAGATATCCTACTAATAACTATAATGGTCTAATATATCCCTTTTATAAGTTCTCTTAAACAAACTCTTTAAGTGCTCTTAACTCCTTCTAAGTAAGCTTATAGGTTAGAAAGAACCTTAAACTTATTCCTAGTTTTAACTCTATCTTATAGTCCTATACTATATAATCCGCCAGCTTTTTACTTTCTAGGCTCTATAGCTTCTTGCTATATTTATAGTATCTCTTTAGTATATAACTTAAGCCTTGTTTAGTCTCTTTATATATTACTCCGACCTAGTACTATACTAACTTAGTTTATTATTATATCTTATATCATTAAGTATTTCTAATATTGACTTAACCTATAATCTAATTAATCTTTAGATTGTATTCCTATAACTAAGGTATACCTAATACTGCCTTATCCCGTCCTAATAGTAGGATATTAAAAGATATCTTAATTTGTCTTCCTTTAATGGTTATTTAAATAGGTCCCATTTTAAGGTTAATAATGCCTCCTCTATAGGCTATCGGATCTCCTAAAATTATAACTAATAGGTAAGGTTATTCCTTCTATCTATAAGGTAATCCTATTCTTTTTACTACTGCTAGTAAGATATAGTTCTATATTACTCTACTATCTATTAGTACTTTAAACTGCTAATCTTACCAATTAACTTATAAATTTAGGTATTGTCCTTAAATTCCTTTAAGGGTCTAAGGCTCTACTACTAACTCCCTCTAGTTCTATAGGCCTCTACTTTTCCTAACTATTAGCTGTTTAATCCTTATATACTTAGCTCGCTCTTTAACTAATACCTAGTTTTGCTTTTTATCTTCTATATACTATAAATACGTATTCTCTAGGTATTCCCACTACTATCGTCTATCTAAGCATTCTTCTATAAGGAATCTTCCTAGTTAAAGTATTAAGTCTCCTAACTCCTAAACTTTTGTTAGATGCCATCTATATATATACTTAGTATTCCTATATTATTGCTTATCTAGCGCCTAATATATCCTTATAGGGTATTTCTAGTTCTTTTCTTTTGGATTCTTATATATCTTATATATATTATCTATATATACAATCCATAATAGCGTATAGTGTGCTAGGTGCTTTAAGTTAACTCTTAACTTATTTTTATCTTTAAGTTTAAACCTTTATTATGCTAATCTAAACGTTATAACTTTATTTATAAGTACTAAGATACGCCTTTTACTCCTCTAGTCCTCTAATTATTTCTTTAGATCTTTTAATATTATAATTAAGGCTCCCTTAATATAAGTTATAGCCTTTTCCGTAATTAGGTGGTTTTAGATAACTCGCTTATCTAACTATATATAGAAATCTTCCCACTTATTATTATATCGTTACCTATACCACTTTTAGTATAGCTGCTAAAGTATATACGGCTTGTCCGTAAGGAAATATCTTCTTATTACTATATTATAATAGCCCTTTATATGTTATTCTTTAAACCTAATAGGGATCCCTAGATCCTTTTTATCTTCTAGTTTAGTAAGCTACTTAGCTCTTAGCATACCTACCCTAGGCCTATTAGTAATTCTTTATATAGGTGCTCTGTCCCTTATACAACCTAGTATACTAAATCTCTTATCTAGTTTCTATTCTTGCTATACGAGGATTTTCTATCTAAATTTCTTTATGTTTTCTTTTAGTTTGCGTCTTATAAGTAGAACCTTAAAGTCTTCTTACTTCTTAATTTTGGTTTGTTTAATAGTCCTTATTTATATCTAGAAATCTTAGTCCTATAGGATTCTTAATCCTAAGCTTGCTTCTATCTTAAGTTTGGCTTTAGCCTTAGTCTAACTAGGCTTCTTTAGTGTTCTTATCTCGTCTTAAGAGTCTTAAATTTTACTTATCTTGTCTTAAGAATCTTATGCCTATAGGAAACTCCGTCCCAAGCTTATTTATATATTACTAAACTAAGCCGTTACTCTGCTCTATTGGTTATCGTCTATTATAGGTTCTTAAGCTTATCTTATCCCATTTTAGAAATCTTAAGCGTCTTATATCTCTTCTTAAGAATCTTAAGCCTGTGGCCTTTTGCCTTTATTAAGTGCTAAAGTAGTTCGCTGTTCTACTTCTTTTGCGTCTTATAAAGTAATAGACATTGTATTTAGTGGGGTCTTAATCCCTACTAATATTCCCTATTTTGTAGTGGAATTATCCTCTGCGTCTTATATAATATCTTTAAGGTCTATATGCTCCTAGTAAGCTACTTTTATTGCCTTATTATTACTAAATGTTTCGCCTATATTAAATTTATTATCCTTAATATCCAATCTGCAAACTAGTTTATTAGTTCCTCTAAACTTTAATAATTTTAGCTCCTATAGCTAATAGCTTATGCCGTACTTAGCGTCCTTATAAATTTAGTATGCGTTATTATAATAAAACGCAAAACTTTTAATTAAACATTCTTTTATTCTTTGTAGTATACTATTATCCCTTTATATATATATATATCTTCTACTAGTCTTATTCCTTTTACTATATAGTAACTCTACCTACTTCTATAGTCTTTAACGTAATAACTCTGTTTTCCGTAATTTATATAAGCTTCTTCTTTAAACTATTTTTCTTATTATAAAGTCCGTCTAAACGTCTTCTGCTGCTAAAATCCCTGGTTTAGCCTTTGCTCTTTAGACTTTTAATTACTTAATCCTTGTCCTCTGGGTTTCTATAATTATTTATTCTATTTCTTATTTTCTTTAGTACCGCTTAGGTCTATTAGCTCTGCGCTATATTATAGTTTCTAATTTTAACTTTATTAATACGTGCCCTACGCCTTATATAACTATGGAACTCTATCCTAACCCTTCTTAATCTGCTCTCTTTAGTAGATCCTATTATTAATCTTAATTGCTTAATTAATTAAATCCCTAAGAGTATCCGTATCTTCTATTAGGATAATTATATCCTAAACTTTTGCCTTAAGTCCTTACTTATACTGTGCCATAAGCGCCTTATTATTCTATTTAACTTATATTATTAACGTTTAAAACTATATTATATATTTAATTACTAAAGTTCTCTATACTAGGTTTTAAAGTTTTTATTCTGCTATAGTAGTTACCTCTAGGTCCCTAAATATCTATATTAAGCATTTCATAAACCTACTTTAACTTAAGAATATATATCGCACCTCCTGGTTAGTAGTCGTTATACTATACTCTTACACCTCTATAAGGTAAGGCTTAAACCACTTAAGTGCTCTCCCTATTAAGAATAATCCTATATAAGCGACTTAATCCATAGGCGTTCCTAGTTTAACTCCTTCCTATATAACCTTAAAGTGCATTTATATAAGGAATCCTTTAAGTTTTAACTTCTCCTTTAAGAATTGCTTAATTAAGGGTAACTTAACCTTAGCCGCTCCGATCCCATTAATCCTTTCTTTAAATATCCTATTGTTGTCTATTAATTAATTAACTATTTTCTATAACTATCTAACGGTAACTAGCTAAGAGTTAGTGTTTATTATACTAGTATCGTTACCTAATCCTAATATAGTCGCTACCGTCAACGCTGTTATAGCTGCTACTTTTAGTGGCATATTATTTAACTTTGTTAATACCGTAACCTTAGTAGTAAATGTATAATAAAGCCTTATAGTAGGAACTACGGTAAACTTATTAATAGGCTAGGTATATAGGTAAATAAGACGTTAATAACGTAATAATAACTGGTGGAGTGGTTGCCTAATAAATTAACTCTAATTATATTCTAAGATTTACTATAAAGAAGAGAAACTATCTATAGAGACCGTGTGTTCTTAAATATATAACTCCTCCCTATAGTAAAGGGTTTAGTATATTAGTATATTAGTATATTAGTACGTTAGTACGTTACATTTATATATTCCTATATTCCTACATTCCGAACTTATAACGTAACTAGCTATATAACTTAGCTACCCCTTATCCTATAGCTTAATCAGTTCTAGCACCTCCTATACTATCTTAACTAACTCGTTTATATCCATTCTTAGTAGTCGTACTACTGCCGATATAAGGTTTGTAATATAAATAGTAACTACCTAAGGACTTTAAGCTGCTCTATATGTCCGTAATACGGATATAAAAATATAATAGCCTTATTAATCTTACTTAGCTACTAGGCCTTACTCTTTTCGCGAAGTATAAAAGGCTAATCTTAAAGGTCCTGTAATAGCTCGTATAAATACCTCTAAACCAAAGCTTATAGATTGCTATTTAATGAAGATACTAAGCTAAGGAGAAGGAAAGGGGGTCGCGAGGGCTAGTGTTAATAAATAGGTAGCGTAAGTTGCTAAGGCGCTAGCAGTAGATAAGCTAATAGTAGGCGAGCTAACAGTAAGAAACAGTACTAGACAGTATGCGATAATACTAGATATTATATAATAGTATAATAGGTGGCAGAATATGGCAGAACTTAGTAGGTGACGCGCTCTAGCACTATTATATTACCCCCCCCCCTTCTAAAAAAGCCTGCCCTTAGGCGTTATCTAAGCTCCTTATTATTATCTAAATTATTATAGCTATCTAACCCTTCTTTTTAGTACTTAATCCAGCTATCTAATTTGCGTAGTGGTTTAGGGAGGTTAGGGTAGGTTAAATAGAAGTCTCGTAGCTTATAGGGGGAGTACTTAAAGTTAGATACGGGATACTATTTTAGGGTTTTATTATGGCCTACCTAGCTTATATAGTATTTTAAGACCTTATAGTCCTTTTTAACTACTAGAATTTCTTTAACTTCTTATTTTTTATTTTTTGCAATCTAGATTAGCAGTAGGGGGTTATTATATTACCTAGGTAATAGATTATCCGTAGCTTTTTATAGCCGGTTTAGGGAAAGGATACGGTAGATCTTTATTAATTCTAGTAGCTTAACCCTAAAAAAGTATCCTACTTTTTAAAGAATCTTATATAGGCTAGCTATTTAATAGTCTAGCTTACGGCTTAGCCTCTAGGTTTTCTAGTTCTTTATTAATACCTATACTTTATCTCCTACTTAAAAGTCTACCTTATAACAATATTAATTTATATTAGACTTCTTTTTCTCTTACACCTTTTTTATAATTATTTAAGCGGTTTCCTAGGCTCTGTATATTCTTTTAGTAAATACCTAGGCCTTTTTACGGCTAAGGCGTTCGCGAGCCATAGTGGGTTTAGTAGGCCTATCCTAATTAAAGGATGTTTAGAGTATATACCTGTTAAGCAGTTTAAATAGTAATATCCCTATACTATTATAGGGGAGTATAAGCTACGCGTAGTCTATTATAGGCAGTAATTCCAACTAGTTATCCTAATAGTAGTCTATAAAGGGGCGTAGTCGCTAGTTAAGATACTAGTTTATAATCTCGGTTTAGCCGTCTATTTAAGGGTAGAATATAGTAGAGAGTTTAATCTTAATTTTAAGAATATAGTAAAGTTTGTTCTAGAAATCTAATATAAACTAGAGACTACGGTTAGAAATAATTAATTTAGGGGCACCGTAAAATTAATAGATATTATCAATATAGAGGCAGGCCATATCCTTTATAGTTATGGTCTTAAAATAAAGGAGGGAGATAGATTATTTATATAGCCTGTTAATTACTATAAAGGCCGTATTATAGCCGTGGGCGTTCTTTAGAAATAACTTAAAGTCTATTATAATATATTACTAAGGGCGTTCTAGAATAGGCAGTGGTTATAACTACCTAGGGGTTTAATCCCTAGGAGTATCCGCGTGTTTATAGACGTAGTAGTTTCTAATAAACCGTTCTACATTAGATAGGAGTCCTCGCTAGTAGTAATGGGGTACTAGTAGTTAGTAGGTTTTGTTTTAACTAGGGTATACTATAAAGACTTAATAGTAGGCTTCGCGGATTAGCTCTGTCCGTAGGTTGTTAATATTTAGGACTATAAGCCGTTTCTAGTATAAAAGCAGTCCTTCTTCTATTTTTAAATTAGGGTTACCTTTTATAGCTTAGTCGCGGAGGGCTTTTAGGGAGTTAGCCGTGCGGTTTATAGTTAGGATGCAGTTAACTAGCCCTATTAATTTATTTAAGACTTCTCCTTCTAAGGGTGCCAACTTATTCTGTTTAGAGTCTAGTTCTTTAAGAATCTACGGGTTAAGCTATTTAGGGTAGAGGAGGGTACGCGTTTAGTATTAGGTCTTTAGCTTATTCTAGGGTTCTACATCTTATTCCCTTTAGGTTAATATATTAGCTTTAGTGTTTAGCTTACTAAAATAATATATAATTGTAAAGAAGAACTAGGAGAGTATTTTAGCCTAGCGGGCTTATTATTTAGTAAGTTGCTTTATAGTTATAAAATACTCTAGGGCTTTATAATTCGTATATATTTTAATTTAAGAGTTAGTACCTTTAAGCTCTGCGCGCTATTAGGATAATAATTGGATAATAGCTAGCATTTCTTTATTATATACTTTATAGTTATACTTAGCCGGGTCTATTATTTTTAAGAAGAAGGTAATAGAATACTATTCGCCGTCTAGATATAGCTGTAATAGAATTCCCGCTATAACTCTATTAGAAGCGTCCGTTTCTAGCATTAATTTAAGATCTAAATTATAGTAATAAAGGATTAGAGTAGAGATAAGCTGATCTTTTAACTCCCTAAAGGCTTTTATATAGTCATTATTAAAGATAAAAGGCGTATCTTTTCGGGTAAGTTGTGTAAGAGGCTTTGCTACTATTCTATAGTTACGGATAAACTAATAGTAGAAGTTATAAAAGCTAAGGAAGGACTAGATCCCTTTTATAGTATAAGGGGGTTTCTAATTATAGATTGCTTTAACCTTCTCTAAATTAACTTTAATTCCGTTTATAGTAATAATAAACCTAAGATACTTTATACGCTTTACCCTAAATTTATATTTCTTAATATTAACTTATAAGCCTACGTTCCGTAGTTTTTTTAAAACCTTCTTAATATAAACCTAGTGCTCTAGTTCGTTATCTAAGTATATAATAATGTTATTTAGGTATACCGTATAGAATTTATTAAGGTAGTTAAATAGGACGTTATTTATATACCTTTAGTATATAGTAGGCCCAGTTATAAGTCTAAAAGGGAGAACTTTATATTTATAGGACCCGTAATAGGTATAGAACGTTATTAAGTTTTTAGAAGTAGGGTTTATCCGAATTTAGTAGAAAGCCTAATAGATATTAAGTTTAGTAAAGATCTTTACCTAGCTTAGACGTGTGAGGGTCTTATTAATTAAGGGGAAAGGGTACTAATCCTTTCAGGTAATAGCGTTTAACTTCTAATAGTTAATATAGAAGTATAGGCCTCCGTTAGGCTTTTTTATAAATAGAATAGATAAAGTAAAAGGGGCTTAACTTAGCTTAATAAACCCTTTATTAAGGTTATTAATTAAGTATTACTTTGTTACTTTTAGCTTATCCATTAATTATTAGTAGAGGGGGCTAAAGCCTAACGAGTTATTGGCTTCCAAATAAATCTTATAGTTGTATATTTGGTAAGGTAATAGCGTATCTAAAGCCGTCTTTAAGAATGCGTCCTTATAATCTGCATAGATAATAGGAAAGAGGTATTTAATTAGTTCCTTATTAGTTTCCTTAGCTAGCTTTTCCTCCCTATTATTAATAATTTAATTAATCTTATATAGGCTTATTATAAAGACCTTATTGTCTTTCCGGTATATATTAAAGTGGAACGCTATAGCGCTAATTGCGGTAATATCTACTATAAGGGGGCTATATAATAATAAGGACGTATATAACTTTAGGGGCTTCTAGGGTATTGGCGCTATTGTTACTCCTTTTAGCTCCTGTTATATCTTTTAAAGGTTATCCCTTATATTTTATTAGTACGTTCTTTTCTATACCGGTTAAATCTGCGCGATTTAGATATTATTTACGTTACTATCTATCCCGCTTCTATATATAGAGTCTTTATTAACCGTAGCGCTTTAGGAAAGTATCTTTACTAATATAAAAGAATTCCTTTTGGCCTCGCGACGGGTATCTTCTTAGGTAAAGGCTAGGTTACGATTAGTTATATCCTACTAATAGGTAGGGTTAGTCTTTACGGCTAGTGTCTTGCAGTTAGTTTGGATTTCCCTAATAAAGGAGGGTAATTTTAGTCTATCCTTTGGCTAGACGAACTGTCTTTACTATATATTTAACTAAATATTAAAGTAAGATATCTATTTTTAGTTAAGGATTATATTATAGGAACCTAGGTCTAGAATATAAAAGGGAATACTATATTAGTATTGTCTATTAAGGGAGATATATAACTTTAGGACGTGGGTAACTAGCTTACTGGCTTAACTATTATAGCCTTTTACTTAAATAGGCTTCTCTAGTTAGGTAGCTTTTATATTTAGAAACTTGGCAATATTAATTATATAGATAGTATTTATAAAGGTAAAGCTATTTACTCTAGTGTTAATAAGGGTAGTTAAGTTAACTCTATATCTATTTTAAGATACTATATATAAAACTATAAAGTATTTTCCACCTATTAACTAACTTAGATTAATCTCTTTAAGATTAATAGGATACCCTAGGGGGGAGTCTTTCCCTAGGGTTCTTTTTTTTCCTAACTTATTAGATATTTCTCCTTCCTCTATTTCCTTAATATTGCCTATATCCTTTAGCTTTAGGTAAAATAAGGTAAAGTAATTCTCCTTATTATAGTTGTAGCATATAGCCAAGGTAGGATTAATTAGAGTATTGTAATAAGTATTAGTTAGGGGTGTAGTACGTAGCTAGTCGGGCGTGGCTTGCCGGTGCGTAAATGTGACCGCTTTTGGTATAAGAGCGGTTATAACTTATCTTCCTACTTTAGCTCTTATAGGTATAGCTAATAAGTTTTAATTATTATAGGGTCGCTTCTGCCGATTAGGGTAGGCGTTAATTTACTTTAGTTCTAAATCTAATAATAGGTAATAAGTTATAAGTTTATTATATATTAGAAGGTTATTTAAGGTTATAGCAATCTTCTCTTATAGCCGGATTATTAGCTTATTATATAGGTCTAATTAATAGTTCTTAAGGGGAACCTAGCCTTCTTCTATAAGGTATAGGAATTAAGTCTAAAATTTAGTAAAGGGTTAGTTCGGTTTTATTATTAGGCGATTATAGTTATACTAGGCGTCCTGTACTTTATTTAGGTTAATATAAATAGCTGCTAGGTGCCGTATTATCTTATTAATAAATATAAATTAGATAGGGGAATTATCCTTGAACTTGGCTTAAAGGTGCCGTTAGGTATCCCTAGTAGTTTAACTAAAAAGGTAGAGCATTTTAGCTTCTTTAAAAAGGAAATAGTTGTGGTTAATATAGAGCTTTCCTTGTACTTAAATCCTCTAATTTTTAAAGGTAGGGTCTATTCTATTAGATAGTGGTTAGGGGTTAGGAAGCTTAATAAACTTTAATTACTTTATTATTATATCCGTACTCCCTAGTGTATTATATTTAGTAAAGTAAACTAATTAGTTAGGGCTTTAAGAAGGGGAAGTTAGGCTATTTTATAGGGCTATAAGGCTTTCTAGGATCTCTTATAAGGTCTCTTATATATTCTTTACCTTAAGACAATTAGCTTTCTGGCTAGCTACAAGGGCGTAAATCTGCTCGCGTACGTCTATAACGTTATTATTATCTTTAATTTCTAATTCTAATTAGATCTTAGGTTCCTCTTAGGTAGAGGTAGCTCTCTTAGATAAGCTAGCTTTAAGTGCCATTATTAGCTTTCTAGGGTTTATTAGTATTATATACTTTAGTTTTAATTCTAGGGGTATAGATCTAGTCCTATTTAGCTTATAAAGTAGGATATTAGTAAGGCCTTCCTAGGTAATATAGAGTAACTTTAGTGTCTAAGTATAACGCGTTAACGTATTATTGCAAATAAGAGTCTTTTTTTAGGGTAGGATATTATTAAGGCCTTCCTAGGTAATATAGGGAGAGCTTAGTATAATATAACAGCTTATATAAATGCCTCTAAACTAAAGCTTGTAGATTACTATCTAATAAAGATACTAAGCTAAGGAGGGGGTTATAAGGGCTAGTGTTAATAAATAGGTAGCGCAAGTCACTAAGGCGCTAGCAGTAGACGAGCTAATAGTAGGTAAGCTAATAATAAGAAATAGTACTAGATAGTATGCGATAATACTAGATAGTATATAATAGTATAACAGGTGGTAGAATATAGCAGAACTTAGTAGGTAACGCGCTCTAGCACTATTATAGGTCCTATAGCTATCGTGCCTACTCTATTATATAACCTCTTTAAGTTTAAGTATCTGGTACCTAATACGGTAGCGGCTATTTTAGTATCTTATTTAACCTTCTACCTCTCCTTTTAATAAGTTTTTATAGTAGTATATTATAGGTTAACTTAAATATCCGTAACTTAGTAGTTGGCTTATAGTAGGGTTTAGAGTAAGATTATCTAATATAACGCAGATGCTGTATATCTACCTAGCTATAGTAGGTGCCTTAAGGTACCTATTATAGATCTATATAGGTTATATATATATTAGCTAGCGTTTAATAAAATTATATAGAGTTCTATAATCCTTAATAAACCGTTTTTTTTATTTTATAAAAATAAGTATAAGACTTAAGAATACCTAAGTAATAAAAATAATATAGCCTAAAAGCCTAGGTTCTATTATATAATTAATAAACTTTAGGAAAGAATGTAAAATACTAGTATTAAGTTATTTTAATATCCGCGACCTCCGTAATGCGGATATTATCAGAGCGCGTAATAAACGTTGTGAATGCGGCTTAGACGTAATTCTGGTGGTTTCGCACAAACGTAGTTAGTCAGCTTGCGGACCGATTGAAAATCCGCACCAACAGAATCACGTCTGAGCCTGCTGAGGTAAGGTGGGGGGACCTGGGGGGACTTGGGCAGCACGTGATGGGTCATGTAACAGCTCGCAGGCCGTCGTTCCCATGCCCCTTAGATTCTTCCTCCTAGAGTATTATATGTATCATTTCCACCAGCCTACTCAGCAGCCTGACAGTTAGTTATATAAACGTTGGTTTCTCTACTCTTCTAACACTAGTATTGTTTTTCGCAAAATCCTGTGCGTCGCGCAGCGCAACTAGTGTCGTGGCCTCTTACAGCTTTGTTATTTTATTGCATTAGAGGAGTTTGTTTATTAAATTGCCCTGGACAGTTCGGTAGATTCGACGGCGGTGTGATGGGTTGTGGTTCTTCAAAGGGAGCTGGCCCGGAAGGGGATATGCCGCGGGAAGGTGAATCGGGGGGGGCCGCCACGGGACCCACACATCCTTGGTCCAATCTCCCTCCAGCCAATAACATCCGATCTCCCACCGCCAGACGTCCCCGTCTAGCTTCCAAGGAAAATGATGCCGACGAGACCGCACTTGTTGAAGAACTGGATCTGGTAATCAGACCCTCATTTATTATTGCTTTGAATTTGATTAAGTGGTTTGCTAGGATTTCTTCGACAGAGAATGTGTCATACTAGGCAGAGGAAGCTATACCACCGCTTCAGCAATTGCTCGCATGGACAGTGGAAGTGACCTGCCATTTTGTGTGTCAATGCGATGGCTTAAAGAACACGGAAGATTGTCGGAAATGGACACGAATTTCGAACACCCACGGGTCAAAACATTAGCTGGCTCCGAGTTATCTATCCAGGGCGTCGTCCGCGATACGCAATTCAGACTAAAAGGATCCAACAAGACGTTTCGCAGAGACTTCTTCGTAAGCAACGCCCTCGATGACTGGTACGACTTTGTGCTGGGTAAAGATTTCATGAAGAAAAATTTCGATATGCTCTTTGCACCGGGTGGGAAGGTCCAAAAGATGATTGGGGGCCTGTTTGGTACAAACCCCCGGAGTCCAGGTACGCGTTCTGAGAGTGCTAGCCGCCATATTGTGTCGTCATTCTGACAAACTGCTGACGTTATTGGGGTATTTAAGCCGAAAAGGCTCAAGAAGCTGCCCTAAAGGCCCAACAGGAAGCCAACGCAAAAAATAGGGAGGCTGACCGCCTAGCAAGAAATGCGAATGAGAAAAGACGGGCTGAAGAGACTCAAAGGATAGAAGAGGCTAATTTCCAAAGCCACTATGCAAGAAACACAAAGTAATAGCTCCTTCTAGCTGGCAATAAGTTTAAGATTTCAAGGACTAACCCCTTGTTAGTTGAAGATTACCGGCAGTGATATCCGCAATACTGTCGGGTTGAAAGTTAAATAGAAGTTGAGTGTTCCTTGCGAGAAATAAAGAAGCATATATGCAATAAATTCCAATTCGTAATTGATGCTCTGAGCTGAATAAGACGCCCATTTTGTAACTGAATTACAGTTATGCTTTCTGCGGAGAGGCTTGCGGAGAGATTGTGGGGTCCCGCAAGGCTGATGAATCTCTTCAGCGGAGCGCATCCCCTTTCCAAACATTTTGGGTCCGATCATTCATCCTTCGTGAAAGACCCAGTATGTTGATTATTTCTCAGCTTCATTGTATTACAAAGCTTGGTGCGGAAGCACTTTTTTATGTTTTTTTTAGAGCCACTGACTATGAGAATGCTAAGGAAGCATTACAGTTTCTGGCAGATGTTCGGATGCGAAAAAGAAACTACCATCGTCTATGCCTTTTTGGGTGAAATTTTTTTAATTGGCTCCGCATATTCCTTACAATGCAGTCACGATGAAGCTCCTTACATCTCAAAATGACTAATGGCTATAACCCACTGTAGATGCTATTTGTGGTAATAATAATGCCTTTTAGGAGCCTGTTTCGACGCGATTAGGGAGGATGAAGGCGTTGAAGATGGGTTGTAGCGTAGTTAGATAGATATGCACGAACATGCACAATATGCCGCACGTGGGTTATGTCCAGGTCTTTCGTTCGTGCGACGGTTTTGCTGCAGGTGATGTTTAGATCTCGCTTCGCACAGGCTCTAACCGGGTCAGAGGGGGCGGGAGAGGTTCACATGGTCAAAGCTACGGTACCATCAGACTTTGCAGAAGGGGAGCTCCGATCCATCGTCATATCCTTTACTCCTCTTCACACAGCTTCCCCTATAGCTGTCCGATATCCAAGCTTTTTCTTAGCACTTGTAGACCCCCAATTGACGTCCAATTGACCTGATTAGCCCACTATGCAGTATGTAGCGACCCCTAGCTGTGCCATGCATGCCCCTCCAATCGACGAGCTCCCTTACTGACTCGCTTCCTCCACCCAGCTTCGGCGAGCAGCTCAAGTCCTCGTTGATCAAGGATTGGTACTTCTATTACATCTCTTACCAAGACCTCAAAGATAGTCTAAAAACTCCCTTCGAAACAAAACCTACTGCTGAAAATCCCTCGCCCAAACGAAGACCATGGACTGAAGAAGACGAGCAACGGTTCGTTAGCGAGCTAGAAAAAGAACTAGATAAGGTCTACACTTTCCAGAAAGTTAAGAGTGGAGAGATAGTACGAAGGATAACTGCCTCAGAGAAGGAAGTCAATCAAGTGATAGCGAAGGCCGATGACCAGGATGGACGAAATGGGCAAGACGACTCGCCTACCGAAGAGGATTTCATGTTGCTTGAAGAAGATCTAAGCGATATCATTGCCGATGTGCACGATTTAGCCAAGTTCACACAGCTGAACTATACTGGCTTTCAGAAGATTATCAAGAAGCATGATGTGAGTGGATAAAGCTAATTTTCGAGCTTAAACGAGGCTAATTACTAGCAGAAACAAACAGGATGGCATTTAAAGCCTGTCTTTGCGGCACGTCTGAGAAGGAAACCATTCTTCCAAGACAACTACGATGCTTTCATTGTAAAACTTTCCAAGCTATACGACAATGTGCGGACTCGAGGCAACCCAATCAAAGGCGACTCTGCCGCAGGAGGAAAGCAACAGAATTTCGTGCGTCAGACAACTAAATACTGGGTGCATCCGGACAATATCACTGAATTGAAGCTCATCATTTTGAAGCACCTCCCTGTCTTGGTTTTCAACCCAGAAAAGGAGTTCTCTATGGATGATACGGCCATCACTTCAGTTTACTTTGATAATACGGATACTTGGGAGCTCTACGAAGGGCGTCTAAAGAAGACGGAGGGCGCCGAAGCTATCCGACTGCGCTGGTACGGAGGTATGCAGAGCGAAGCAATTTTTGTCGAAAGGAAAACTCACCGCGAGGATTGGACTGGAGAAGAGTCGGTTAAGGCGCGTTTCAAGACGAAGGAGAAGAACGTGAACGGTTATCTCGCTGGTAACATATCGGTTGAAAAATTGTTTGAGAAAGATCGTAAAGAGATGAAAAGGAGCGAAAAAGACATCGCATCCGACGAGCAGTTAGCAAGGGAGATCCAGTATAGAGTCCTAACTCGCCACCTTGTTCCGGTTACTCGTTCGTTCTATCATAGAACCGCCTTTCAATTGCCAGGAGATGCCCGAGTTCGGATATCACTCGACACAGAACTCACCATGGTTCGTGAAGACAACCTAGACGGCAGAACCCGAGCAGGTAAGAACTGGAGACGAATGGATATCGGAGTAGATTGGCCTTTCTCTCAACTCCTACCTGAAGATGTTGAACGATTCCCCTACGCCGTTCTCGAAGTTAAGCTCCAAACCCAAGCTGGACAAGAGCCCCCCGAATGGATCCGTGAGCTAACAGCGAGCCATCTTGTCGAGGCTGTACCCAAATTTAGTAAATACATTCACGGGACTGCAACTCTCAATCCGAATCGAATTAATCTTCTTCCTTACTGGGCTCCGCAAATGGATGTCGACATCCGCAAACCTATCACCCACCGCTTCGGTATTGAGCGCCCCGGCCAGTCGGCAGACATATCGACCTCAGGAAACCTAGACGACGATAGCGATGACGAGGATGGTACTGGCCTAGTATCCCTAAATAACCAAGAGGACGATACAGAAGATATGCGCCGCCTACGTGCTGCTCGTGATGCCCTGGCACAGCATGATCTTGATCAACGCCGCGACTATGGCACTATCAGCAATGGCGAAGGACCTAACGCTCTTGACGTTGAAGAGCGCATTGCCGCACAACCGCTTCCAGCACCCGAAGACGATTACCCACTCTATGACTCCGACGATTCTGAAGACGATTTAGAAGAAGCACGTTATGTTGGCGGTTGGCACTACCGTTCTAAACTACTAAAGCAGAAGGTACGGCAAGCTGGAAGAAATTTAGTAGAATTGGCAGGGAAGCTAGTGCCACGGCCACAGCCAACGCTTATGCCAACCAACGGGCCAAGTATGGGTGTTCCGAAAGGGTCTGGCGAAGTCAAGAGATTCAAAGCACCCAAAGGCAAACGCATCCACGTCCCCGTCCGTGTCGAACCCAAAGTGCAGCTTGCTACCGAGCGTACCTTCCTCTCGTGGCTTGAATTTAGCATCATCCTGGGCTCTATCGCCGCAACATTACTCAACTTTGGCGACTCCCTGTCCGTTGCCGCTGCGTGGGCTTTTACCATCGTCGCCTGTCTGGCATTATTTTACTCCATGGGCCTGTACATGTGGCGTGTCAAGATGATCAGATCGCGTAGAGCAGTCACTTATCATGATAAAATCGGTCCGACGGCGCTGTGCGTGGGCCTAGCAGCGGCTGTGGGTGTTAGTTTTGGAGTTCGGTGGGGTGGGGGTGGATGGAATGGAGGATTAAGAGGTTAGGTTGTATGGAGGAAACCAACTGGAGGTATTTTGGAAATACGCCGTGGGACGAACGTTGATGATTGGTAATGGAGGGATATGAAGACTGCCAAGAGCCGGATCGCGAAGGACTGAAGTCGGTTGGACTTATTCAATACGCAGTGCCACTTTTTTCTCTTTTCCTTTGGGTAAGGTTTGTAACATGAGTGATCAGTATTTTTAAATGTAAAAGCAGACAGCAGAAAAATAAATTGAATTCGCAGAGAAAGTCTTCGAGTGTCTACATAATACAGAACAGATCCCAAACCCTTGATATCATCTCTTGCTTTTCTCCTACGACGTCTTCTTCTTCCCAATACTCACGTCCAAACCCCCAATAACCCAAGCAGCACTGAACACACTAAGAAGTGTCGCAAAAATGACGATCGGCTTCCGGAAGCCAGCCGTCCAGGGGTAGTCATAGGTCACAACGATATCACGGTCCCGCCACTCGTCAACGAGGTTGATGGCTGTGAGCTTGAGAGTTGTGCGGCCGATGGTGTCCATAAAGGTGCGGTGGATAGTGGTGGATGAGGCGACAAGGGGGACGGAGGTTTCGTAGCGGATGTTTCTGCGAAAATCACGTTAAAATTCTTGCGCCATAGAAATACGAGGGCGAGAGAAAACCTACGTCGCGCCCTCAGGTAAAATCACCCTAACCTCTACTTTCTTATACTCAATACCCTCAGGCATCCTTGGGCCCTCCAAAAACGGGACTTTCAACACATATCCGTCACCTTTCTTCAACTTCCTCAGGTATTCCTTAAGGTCCGCATCCCAACCAACCTTGAAACTGTACTTCCAGCCCCCAAACACGGGATAGCGAGGTCGAAGCTCTAAGTGTGCTTCCCGCACACCGCTCCTAAACCGGCTCGTGGACACATTGCCAATGTCATCCGTGAAATATGGGTTCATAGACCCAACGCGGAGTGGAATTGGAAGCTGCTTGAGCGCCGAGGTTGGCGGATTCGAATACTGTTGCATCTGCCAAGAGACACGCGAGAAGTGGTTGGCCAGCTGGGCGGCGCGGTTCGTAAGCCAGTACCGTTCTTCTGTTGCCAGATTCCCGCCCCAGTGGCTGACCTCGATGTCGCGCTCGAGAAGACTCACGTGGGTGAGAGGCTTAGTAAACTCGTATCGTACACTGACGGATTCTTCGGCGCCAGCCGGGATGTCATTGTACGGGCCGTAGGTGAAGGTGCTGCCTTGCTTCTGCGGGTCTTGCTGTTTCTCAGCATTTGGTGTGGGGAGGATTGTGTAATCTGGGATGTCGGTCGAGGGGAATTTGACCTTGGTCTTCTGCTTCTCGGTAACATAAGCAGAGGGAGTGTATGCGCTGAAGGTATACTGGACATATTGTTTGTCCAACTGGTTAATAGTGGCAGGGACAGGGCTCAAGGCGGAGAGTATGGAGTATGAGATACTGAGGGTTTGCTGGGCTTTTGGTTGTAAGGGCTCCGGAAGGTGGATGAGGTAGAATTCAGTGGGGCTGAGAGTATTGTCAATCACATTGAAGTGTTTAAAAGTAAGTTTGGACGTAGGCTTACCTGTAAGAATCGTATTCTACAACTTCGGTCTTGAAAGGAAGCTTCCCAGCCGCTTTCTTGTCTTTCACTTCAAATCCTCCAATTCTAGAAATTAACCTGAAATCGAAAGGAAGGTAATATTCGGATTGTGGCTTCGAATCGATATTCTCGATGATTACATTGATAGTCTCTCGCGGATACTCCTTGTCTAGATTGGTTGTCCGTACAAGATTGATATTCTTGAAGACTTGTGGAGGCTTGAAGCCGCTGGGTAGTATCTGTTTCGAGGAGAGAGGCTGTGTGACGTTCAGTTCGGCGGCGCAGAAGCTCGACAATGCTGTTAGATAGCTTAGGGCGAGGGTAATTGACCTCATCTTGGGTATAAATGAGAGACCCCAAGCATAGAGAAATCAATGCAGTGATTGAAGGGGTATTCGATGGGTGGAGATGCTACTTTGGAGAATTGATCCTGGAGAGCTGATGCGTCGTGTTCTCTCGACCATTCTGCCACCGCTTTCAAGCTCCGCGCCAAGATTCCACTCCGCTTTCCGCCGAATGAATATCTTCCTGCAACCCATGCCACGCAGCCATTAAAACCCAAGCATGCCGCCTTGAGCTTCAGCAGTAACGCCTGAGACATGGCTCTCATTTCTAAGGCCATTGGCAAAAGCAGCCGAGCTTCGAGGCAGCCAATATCATCGCTATGGGCATCTTACCGCTCTCTTAGCACTAACAGAAGCTTTCTGAGGATTTCGGAAGAGGTGCAAGAAGCTCTTAATTCCAAGAAACCTGTAGTCGCCCTCGAAACAACAATATACACTCATGGTAACGCATCTCCACAAGTGGTCAAAGTCTCTGCTAATGAATTGCTCATAGGTTTCCCTTATCCTGATAACATAGCTTTGGCCTCACATCTTGAAAATGTCGTTCGCATTAATGGCGGTGTTCCTGCAACTATCGGTATAATAGATGGAGTAGCTCGTGTGGGGATGAGCCCTGAAGAGCTTATTCAATTCACATCCTCTTCTGGACATGAAAATACTCTAAAGATCTCCAGGCGGGATCTAGGATTTGTCTGTGGGTTGGTACTACTTCCTTGAGGATGAACACTCTACATATACTGAGGCCTTTCTAATTGAGAATACATTCAGAGGCTAGCAGGCAAAAGGTTCAATGGAGGCACTACAATTGCCGGAACTATGGTGTTAGCCCACCTAACCGGAATTAAAGTCTTTGGTACCGGCGGCCTTGGCGGAGTTCATCGAGGCGCAGAGTCTAGCATGGACATCTCTGCCGATCTGACAGAGCTAGGGCGGACTCCAGTCACTGTGATTAGCAGTGGCTGTAAGAGTTTCCTGGATATTCCTCGAACCTTGGAGTATCTGGAAACGCAGGGTGTCGGTGTTGGTACTTTCGCCGATGGAAGGCAGGACAAGGTAGATTTTCCTGCCTTTTGGTCAAGAGAAAGTGGAGTCAAGAGTCCTATGGTCATTCGGAATGAGATTGAAGCAGCCGCTATTATCCGTATGTGTAGATCTTATTTTCGTTACACCGTTATCTCATGCCCTGCACTATTCAAGAGGTTACTTTATATTGTCTTTATATCATTTTGCTTATTGAAATTTTTCTTCAGATGTCCAAATGTCCTTGCCCCTCTCCTCTGGGCTATTTTTCGCAAATCCCATTCCGGAAGAGGCGTCCATCCCGAAGCACGAAATGGATGCGATTATCGAAGAGGCAATAAGGCAAGCTGATGCGGCTGGCGCTTCTGGGAAGGACAACACCCCGTTCATCTTGAGCAAAATCAAAGAGCTGAGTGGTGGTAAGAGTGTACCTGCCAACAGGGCTTTGATCGAATCGAATGTCAGACGTGCTGCTATTGTAGCTAGGGAACTAGCGATTCTAGAAACTACCCAAGCTGAAACTATTGGGTGAGATAGCTATGATCATGTAACTCTACAGAGGTGGCGCTGATAATACTTAAGTAGGAGGAACTCAAGCTATCTTACTCCATCTGATCAACCGAATCTTTTATATGGTCCTTCAACTGGGGATGTGGCACAAAAATTAGAACAGACTCCTCCAAACCCGGCTCAGGCCCTTCCAAACCCCGACATTATCGTAGCTGGTGCATTGGCTGTTGACTTCTCCTGTGATTACGCTCCTCTACCTGGCTCAGCGGCTAAAGTTGCGGTATCACCTCAGCTCAACACCTCTAATCCATCAGTAATATCACAAACTCTAGGTGGCGTTGCTCACAACACAGCGAAAGCCGCACACTTTATGGGCAGCTCAGTCCGGCTCTGCAGCGCTGTTGGTGACGATATCAGCGGCCGAGCAGCTCTAACCCAGCTGGCATCTGAGGGCATGCAAATTAGTGGAATTGATGTGCTAGGTCAACCTAACAGGACAGCACAATATGTTGCCGTCAACGATGCTCACAAGAATCTGACGCTTGCTATGGCTGACATGGGCATCTTGGAAAGTATCACTGCTGAGAGTATTACAACTCGGTGGCTTCCGGATCTTAATCAAGCTAAGCCGAAATGCCTCGTTGTTGACGCCAACTGGACTGGTCCAACACTATATGCCTGGCTACGCGCAGGCAAGGCGGCGGGCGCGCTCACAGCCTTCGAGCCCGTATCTACTGCTAAAGCAACGCGGCTATTTGCTCCATCCCCGAATCGCTCTGAGGCTATTCCCGTCTTCCCGAATCATCTTGTGGATCTTGCAACTCCGAACACCCATGAGTTGTCCTCGCTACATAGTACTGCTACCCGTCTTGACCTCTTCTCGAGGTCCGACTGGTGGCGCGTCATCGACTCTCTCGGAATCCCATCATCAGGCCTTCGCGTTGCTCTATCAGTCACTACTTCATCTGATCTTGTCAACCAAGGTCTCCCTCAACAGAGCATTCGGCTTCTTCCTTTTATACCTACAATCCTCACGAAACTGGGCCCAAGGGGGGTGCTCTTGACCACGTTACTCAAGGCTAACGATCCACGCTTAAGCAGCTCGGAAGCATCCCCCTACGTGCTAAGTCGCTGCTCAAACGGGGATCCGGAAGTTGGTGGCATCTACGTCCGACTATTCGAGCCTGAAGAGGTTCTGGGCCCAGGGGAAGTGGTCAGCGTGAATGGTGTTGGAGATACATTCCTTGGGGCACTCATGGCAGGCATATCTCGAGGTCGGAGGATTGAAGATGCGGTAAATCTAGCGCAGAGAGCTGCAGTGTTTTCGCTCAAAAGCAGGGAGGCAGTGAGTGCAGAGCTAGTAGCACTAAGGGCTGAGGCGTAACTCATTCAGTTGTTAGAAGGGTACATACACGCTAGATAGTGCCCCGAAGGCCTTTAGAGGGTTGTGCCAGACCCTATATAAAAATGTAAGCCTAATTTTTATAGTATTAAGTATCCTTAGCTCTATATAGAATTTTTTCCTATCGTTATTTATTACCTCCTATAGGGGCCTTTAATAGGGGTTCTAAAGTACTTATAATATCGCGATAACTAATTGAGGCGAATAATTTTCTTAATTAAATTTAGTTCTATTCTCCTTCATTTCTCTATACGCTACGGCCGCAATAGGCAATGCGGCGGTGGCGCCTTACTAGCAAATAATAATGATTATCATCATTGTTGCTAACGGTGATGAACATCATATATTTTAAACAGCATAGCAAGCTGGCTGCACCCAGTGCCGGGCGAAAAATCAAATGAATCTGTCGATCCCGGTCAGATCTTGGTGATTACCCTGTTCCTGTTCTAGTTGCCTATCACCTTATGACTTCATACTGTTTCCATTACCTTTCTATTACCTATTGACAATGTCGATCAAGTGGCAATGAGGTAACAGTTTTAAATCGACGTCAGTGTCGACGTCAGCCTTTGCCACCTACTTAGTGTATATAGTGAGTCTCTAGAGCCCCTTGCAATAAGACAAAGTCATCATTCTTTTTATCTTTTAGTCTTCCAATCGACAGAATCCAATCTACCCTAAGGGCCAACATCCTACAAAGAAGCCAGAGCACAGGAAAGTGCGAGAGCACACGAGGGGTTCTTTAGATTTTAGCCCGTGAAGAGTTGTGCAGTGCTGTATGAAAAAAGGAAAAAAAAGAATCTGTCGAAAGCTCTAGATATATAGAGCGCCAAACCTAGTCTGCTGACCATCCTAGCCCAAACGCCGTCACAATCCACCCTTTTACGCCCTAACGCCGTCTCTAGGATACCTTGCTTGTTACCCTACAGCCTGACAAACCCTACTGCTACTCCAACGAGCCCTAACACCGCGGTCTCCCACACACCTCCATTCCCAGTCCATCCTGGCACAGGCCGACCACCCGCCCCCGAATTTTTCGTCGCACTTGCACTCGCCTTCGCCGCCTCGCTGGAGCTTGCTGCCACTGCCGCACTGACACTGGCTGCGGACGCACTAGATGCAGAGGCTGAAGATGCAAGCACGCTGCTCGTTAGCTGCGCTAGCATCGCTGTAGCCGGCGTGAAGCCTGAGCTCCAAGCCAGACAGGCCGTGGGGAGCGCAAAAGTTGTAGACAGCAACGTCGTAGAGGTTCCAAATGCGACATTTGGGAGCGGGTTTATAGCCACCTCGAAATTCCCACCGAAAGCGACGCCGATTTCTACGGCGGGCTCGATGAGAGTGAGGTCGCCCATCTGGGCTAAGAGTTCAGTGAGCGTCGCGGAGGAGATGCTGTTATCTGTTGGGAGCGTTGCATTGGTAGAATTTAGGGGTACACAGGAAGCGTCTGTGTGGGATTGAGGTGATATGACTGCAGAGACGGATGGCAGGTCCAGGAATATGGCCGCCTGGACGGTAAAATCGTCATCGTTGAAGCTAAAACCGATGGGAATGGCAGGACGGAGTGCGTTTCGAACGGTGAGCGTAATGTCGGTTGTATTGGCTTGGAAGGGAAGTGCAGTAATGGTTGCAGCGTCACTGCTCATAGATTAGTTATTATCTGGAGCGGCTCATTTCAGGGAACGTACAAGCCTTTCACAGAGGAATTTGAGAGATCGCCAAAGTCGACGTTCACATAAGATCCGGTAGGTACCTGATTAACACAATAAGCGACCAATAGCAGAAAGAGCCAATCAGACAGCGGACAGACCTGGATATCGAAGCCATAGGTAAATTCAACGCCTCCGCTAATTTGAAACTGGGCAATGATCGAAGGCGTAAAAGTGATGCCTGCCCGTCCGAGTCCAGGAATCTAAATCGAATTAAGATTAGTGAAGTTTTCGGCATTATATGTAGGTGTGATCTATACCACAAACCCAACGATAGGGATGCTGAATAAATCATGCGAGTATGTCGCAGTTCCTAAGGGTATTGAAATCAACTCTATATGGGCCGAAACTCCATTTGCTTGTAGTTGCACATTGCCACCGCTGATGAAATTGAACGGAGTTCCATCAAATGGGTTGATATCAATCTTAAAAGTCCCCTGAGTTAAGACTAGCTGCCCTGTTGTGGTGCAGTTCTTGCAGCCAATATTTACAGGTACTTTCTGTATTTGCTCGATTGGAAATTGGAAGGTAGAATTGAGTATCTGGGTCGCAAGATTGATGCTGAGTGAAGTGGCCGTGGCCGATGAAGTAGGAATGGTAATAGTAGGCACTGATACGGCGGAGTATACTGTTGGAACTGAAGTAGCTGTATGCGAAGCCGTGGAAATTGTTTGGGCTGTAATAACGCCTGTAGTAGTACTAGGAGCATTCTGCCTGCGAAGAATGTTGCTACGGCGGCGGAATGAATGTGGTTCGCCAGTATACCCAAAGTCAATATCAAAAGTACGAAAGGCCTGCTTCCAAGGCGTCCGCGAAGCTTGCATCACTAGCGAAGACCCATCATCCGATAGAGTGATTCCATCGATTCTGTTTGACGTGAGTTATTATATAATTCGACAGGACAAGATATTAGGAAGCAAGGTTTAGACAGGGCTTACTTAAAGACCGAGCGACCCTCTTCACTGTTGCAGGTGATATGTGAGGTAATCGCATATGAGCCATTCTCATGATGACATGCATGTCGAACAGCCTCCGCTCCAGACTTGTTTTCGAAGCTTAGTTTGATGGCCGAATCTGTGCACTCAACACCATTTAGATGGTGCTCAATATCTTCTAACACAAGAATGGGAACATCCGATTCAATCCGGACACGTGATGCAAACACCGATTCGCCTCCGTACGTGTTTTCAACTATCTCAGTTGTCAGCATAATATAGAATAATGACAAGATATGCTTACATTCGGTGTATACTAAGTTGGCAGCAAACGCTCTTCGGATTTCCTGGTCTCGTCGAAGGAGATCAGACTGTCTTGAGGCAGCTCTGAGCTGACGGTGCGGTACATTTGGTTCTTCTTGCACTGGTGTACAAGAGACAAGGCTTCCCCACTGTCCTAAGAAGAGAATAATGAAGATGACGTGCCAATCCAGGGTCGCCATGGAGAACAAGACAGTAAGAGAGGAAGAAATAACAGTCATTAATCCTACAGTAATATGGAAAGATACGGAACTGGTTAGTGAAGAATCTGAGGAAGGATGCGATCTCGACGTCTTTAATCTATATGATCGGGTTGTGCATTGATATGGAATGAAAGCAGTTTCGAACTAAGGTGGGAATATCCAGTCTCAATGTGTGATGCTAGGAAATTGAATGGTTGCTGGGCTATAGAAAAAGGATTATAGTACATGCTTTGTGGCATGAATTTGATGGTAACTCGGTCTCATGAAACAAATTCGTGGCATGCGGCACAGCACATGATGCTTGAGGATCACCACTGCAGGTACCAGCGCCCCAAACGATTGTACTGTGCAATTGAGGCAGAAGGGAGCTGTCAGCCTTGGGGGATCACCGTAGGGTGCTATTCGTCTCAAGGATGCTGTGTTAACCTGAAGGGGCAGGTAAACCGGGGGATTGAGGCTTCAAACGACGTGCACTACCACAACGGAGGTTGCAAAAGGAAAAAAAGGGCTCAGCTATCTTCTAGGGATGTTACTAGCAACACCCATGGTGTCCTAGTAAAATCTGCTGATGCTATCTGGGGACCGTGGCTATGGCCGCTCTCGAACGCAATATATGCATGCAGCTATCCGTGCCTCCCCCAAAGACCGCAGAGTTCGTTCCCCTCAGCCATGCGTTCCCACCAGGAAGTAACAGCGCTAAATGATCTAAAAAGCGTTACTACATATGGCCATTTGATGCGGAGGTTTGGATTATGCTCAATAGATTTTCTTGCGGTTAGGTTGACCATCTCGCTGCCTTTCTCGGCTGTAAGATTGAAGTACCTACCCAAGATGCAACCAGACCCCACGCGATTGCAGTGACTGAAGCTTTGACGCAAAGCAAGCTCGGATGTGAATATCAGGAAAGGCAACGCGCAACGGGAAATCGGGAAATCGATAGAGGAGGCTTCAACATCCCAGGATCCCGCGCACAGCGCGCGGCTGGAAGCGTTTGTCCAACAGGGCGAGGCCTTTGCGCCGCAGAAGTGCGTTTCTTCACACCTTCACCTTGAGATGCTGCAATGCATGCAATATTAATCAACAAGAATGCTGACCACCCCAAAGCGCGCGCGTCAAGGCCGCCTTGAGGGCAGTGAGAAGTTTGGAGGGAACGTGCTGGTGGTGTTGATCTTGCAGATAGAACGGGAGAGCTCGCCGCTTTCAGCCGTGGTCTTTGGTGCCATTTGCTTCATTAGGATCAGCACGCTCCTATGGCTCCCTGTTAAGAAACTCTGGCGGTCTCATGTAGGCTTCGTGGGGTGGGTTCACAAGTCTGGGGATCAAAGCTTTGCGCATTTTGTTTCAGCCTCCAAGAAATCCTGGGAGTTGTTCAATTGCCAAGGCTATTTCGCCATCTTGCCAGGTCACAGCAAGGGATCAATCTGAGCCCGAATAGCAGCTACTGTTGTCTAATTATATCTACGGTTGCTGGAGTCATGCATGTGCAAACCCAATACTCCGCTATTTGGAACATTCCTTGGTATCTTTATCAAAATACAGCCCAAGTGGCGCAGCGGTCCGCTGCAAAGTGGAAGCCCAATGTTACTCGCGCACAGCCAGAAATTCCAACCAAAAGTTTTACAAAACACAGTTACATGAACGCTCCAGTACTTCTGCTCCCGCCTTTCTCAATATCTTTGCCATGCGTGTCGTAACGGTCGTCATCGTCAGTGTCGTCATCCCGCCTCTGCCCCGGCCTTCTAGACTCGAACGCGAACTCAGGTAAACTGGTCTCAGATGGTACGGTAGCCAGCCCTCCAGCACTGGGAGAAAGCGTACCAGGGTTCGGGCGCCGGCTCGGCCTCTGCCACTCCTCTTCCGTGTCGGAGTAATCTGGCGGCGTGTTGAAGTCGGGTACAGCTAGCCTGTTCTGAGAGTCACCCTTGACTAGGCCGAGCCGCTCTTCTTCCGTCGCCCTACCCACTTGATGCGTATGTTCTTTACTCGACTTCCTTGACGAGAAGCTTAGGGCGCCTCGAGATTGCGGCCGGCCCGATCCACTGCCTCCCCCCGTACTGTCCCCTCTATTCCGATTGAAGACATTCTGGAAAGAGAATTGTCGTTTCGCCGTGTGAGGGGGTGGTTTGGGAGGGGCAAGCGTGTCCCGTGACTCCGCTCTGTCTTCCTCGACTCTAGGCGCCCAATGAATGGCAGGCCCGTGCGGCTTATAGTTTGTGTCTTCATCCGTGCCTCTTCGCAGCCCAGGAGGCAGTCCATACACATGAGAACTCGGATCCACAATATCTGCTGATCGGGGTGGGTTTTCTAGGCTGAGCCCAGTCAGTGGAACGGGAGATATTGGAGCATGAGATGCCTGAGATCGTCTAGAGCGCAGCCGAGTAAAAAAGCCAGGATGGATATCGTCATCGTCACTGGTCGGGTCATTCTCGCTGGGAAATCGAGACATGCCAAGCGGTGGATGAATCGTCTTTTGTCGTTGCAAGGTGCTGTTGCGTCCTGGGTCAATAATTGTTTTCCGTCTGCGTAGGCCATCCCATTCCACCGTTTCATTTTCGCCAATTGGCTCCATTTTCTCTTCTTGGAGTCTCTTGGCCTCCAAGGCTTGCTTCTCTTGTCGTGCCATTGAGAGCGAGCGAAGGATTGCACCACCGCCACGAATAGTGTCTGCTCTTGGTTCATACTCTGGCTCTTCCTGTTCGGCCACAGTACGGACCTGGTCGAGGTCTCCACTGAATACGGCAGCATCTGGAACATCCTTGGCTGATTTGGAGAGCTGGAGTAATATGACACCAGCACAGATCTGCAGAAATCCCATGATAACGGTTGTAATTGTGGTAGCAGTTCCTTTGAAGCCCTGGAAGAGAATTGCGGAAGTAACAATGGTCGAGCTAGTGAAAAAGACATAGTAGGTGGGTGTAACGAGAGCAGCGTTAAAAAGATTGAGCGCTTTCTATTTAAACACATCCGTTAATAAACTACTGGTGTCTTACATGGGGAGGGATCCTACTTACGTTAAGGTATATAATCTCAGTGACCAGGGTGGTGATCACGAATACCAGGAGAACGTAGAGAAACCACTGGTTGAACTGTGGCTTTCCGGCGATTTGAGCAACAATGGCAGCTCCCAGACCTTGCGTGGCTACGACGCTCAAGCCTCCAATGAGACTGCAGATGCTGAGGTAGACCATCATAGATTTCTTTCCGTATCTTGGCCCGGCCCACAAAGCAATGAAAATACATCCAATAATAACCACTCCGGCGTAGCTAAGGAATCCCGGAGCAATGACTAGATGCTTCATATCCTGAATGTCGGAGACTGCGGACTGGCTTGGTGCGTTGATGACGATAACAACGGATCCAATAATACAGTTGAAGCATCCAACCTTTCCCACGAAGCTCAAACGTTCTTTTAAAAAGATGGCAGACAAAATAGTAGTGACCACGACCGACAAAGCCCCCAACGGTGTAACCAGGATGGCATCCACAAAAGCATATGCCACAAAATTGCATATCTCCCCAATTATCATTAAAGTCATGCCGGACCACCACCAAGCATTCTTGAGGTAGCCGTAGCCTTCTCCAGCCTCTTCGTTGTATTTTAAGTTTGCCTTCAGCAACCCTAGCTTCTTGAGAACGAATGAAACTCCTATGAACAGCCCCGATGATATAGCTAGTATTAAGCCGACGACTTTGTAGATAGGAGGTCTTCCGGAGGAGGCGGCTGGGGCTCCGGATCGAGCATAGAGATTGTGTGCCGCAACCAGGAGGTCACTCGTGGTATCCATTGTGCAGGAGGGTATATCGAGAATCCACAGGAGTGTGGGAGTTGCGGTCCTATCGAAAGTAATATCGATGGGTGTTGAGAGCCCTCCTAATAACACTATATAACTGAAAACGAGTGACGGGAAGATGGAAGGTGAAGAGCTACAAGAATTTTAACCGCGGAGGACGCATGGGAAGCAGGACATCCCTAGGTCTCAGCCGAAAAAGTGGTAGGTGGTAGGTGGCGTCCTTGGTAACGGGGGCGAGACGGATGGCGAAGTTGTGGAAGTGTTTTGAGGAATGCTATCTGAACGGCACCGCAGCAGAATATATGATTACTACTTGCGGAAGTCCGGAGGGTTAAGACTGAGTGAGGGGATTCGTGGAGCTCAACGGCGAAAAACGCAATTGTCGTCTGAGGGTCGAGATTGTTGTGGAAACGAGGCGCAACAACCTGACGATAAGAAAACAGAGCTAACTTTTGCCACGAACTCGAATTTCAGATTCAAAACTTCGCAAAGTGCAGAGAGAATAAGTGGTGCAGATATGAATTTTGTAGAGTGAACAAAGTGTCGTGTCCGAGGTTGAGCGGTGTTTTCGTTTCTTGCTTCTCCGTGTCTGGCCACCAGACACTACTCTTTGTGTCTCATATCCTGTCGCTGCCCCTGCCCCCTGCGCTGCCCCTGGGATTGCGCGTTAGCCACGCATTTTGATATCGCTTGACAGCGCTGAAGCACACACTCAGCGCGAACAACTTCAGATCTGTAGAGACGGCACTTATCCACCAATCGTGAAGCTGGAGTTTCTGGCCCTTCCATGGACGTATACGAAAATAGCGACCGCCACAATGGTCACGACATCTTCGCCGCTAGCTCTGTGGCTGATATTCAAGCCACACTGGCAGGCCTCAATCAACAAGAAGCTTCCGTAACGGCCAGACTCAACTCTCTTATAGCATCACAAAAGGACCTCTCACGCGAACTTGGCCGCCTCGACCTCCTACGTGCCCATTTAGGTTCACAGGCTGTGAGTACTCGAGCTATCAGCAATGGCATGCTCTCCGACGCTGCCTCCACCGCCAACCGCATCTCCGGAGCCGTCAAAAGGCTAGATCGGGAACAGTCGAATGTGAGGGCAACACTGGAAGTGGTTGAGCAGGTTGCGGAATTGAAAGCATGCGTTCTTGGCGTACATGGGTCGATGGGAGCACCTCAGGACTGGGAAACAGCTGCGGGCTACCTCAGCCGTGCATCTAAAATCCCTGCCGAGGTAATCAATGGTAGCTTTGCTGAAGAAATCGTGCCAACTGCAGAAATCCCTGACCCTCCAAGAGCAACATTGGATTCTGCAGCCGAATCGCTCTGTGGTCTTTTTTTGCGAGAGTTTGAAAAAGCGGCAAAAGAAGCAGACGGAGCTAGAGTTACGAGATTCTTCAAGCTGTTTCCCTTGATAGGGAGGTCAGACGTAGGGCTGGACGCATATGGACGTTACGTTTGCCATGGAGTAGCTTCAAGAGCGCGGACGAATCTCAACTCTGGGTCTAATGCTCAGAGAAAGGAAGGGTTCTTCTACGGGAATACTTTGACGAAACTGTTTGAGCATATCGCTCAGATCGTGGATGGCCACGAGCCTTTGGTTGAGCGACACTATGGAGCCGGTATGATGGTAAAAGTCATAGAACGTCTGCAGATTGAGGCAGACGTCCAGGGTGGAATTATCCTCGATACTTGGCATGACGAGCGGACCATCGATCGAAAATTAACTGACATCAAGTCGTATGCTTTCTCATTTCTCGTCCAAAGCTTTTTGCCTGCGCAAAAGCCCAGCGCAGGAACTCCACGATCCAGCTCACCTGCAAAGAAAGATTCTGCTGCTGGTCGCTCAAGCGAGGATGAAGGCGTTGATATGAAAGAAGTCGATGGGTTACTTGGAGAGGCAGCGCTGATGCTTGGGCGATGGGCACTGTATTCGCGATTTCTTGCATCTAAATGCGCAGTAAGTTATGATTGAAGAAGCACGTATTCATTTACTCACTATCACAGCCTCAAGAATCAGATGCTACATTTGGAAGCGATCAGCACAGCCTAACAATGCCGCAATTTCTCTCGAGCAGCAATCTATATAAAAAAGTTTCCAAGAATCTTGTCGAGCCTTTCAATGTCATGACCACTTTCTTCTTTCGACGTTCAGTAGAGAAGGCGTTTCAACTTGACGAATCCCCTTCAGATCTAAATCTGAACCCAAACAAACCTCTTGGCGCAAACCCGCCATTCATCACTTCTGCCGTTGACGATGTCATGTACATCGTGAATCAAGTTCTGCAACGCTCACTAGCTACATCACAACGAGCAGTGGTGTCAAGCGTCGTGCCTACCATTGGACGTGTGCTTGGCTCTGATTTTGTGGGCATGATACAAAGGAAGATGCGGGACGAAAGCTACCCCAAGCCGGTTATCCAAGGAGGGTTACCGCCCGAGGACAAAGTAATTGCCTTCCTCGTCCTCATTAACAACCTCGATATCGCTACGGATTACATCAAGCGGATCGTAGAAACCCAGGTCGGAACGCAGAAAAAGGTTGCAGGCGATGAATCAAGCAATTCAAACGCTCCTCTGAACGATCTATTCCCATTTGGCCATGACGCAACCTTTGTAGAAAACGCCCTCAAGGCTATGGAACACAGCTTCTCCTCGAAGACCGGCGAACTGCTCAACGATAGTGTTTCTGTGGCGTTCCACCGGGTCCTGGAGCCTCGGATCCGGCCAATTCTCGCTGAGGCCTTCCGCGACATCGACTACGCGCCCAGTAATTCGGAAGATGCTAACATTGTCCAGAACGATGAGGAGTCTCCTGAAGGCGACGATGCCGATCTCGTGAAAGCTCGTTTTGACCGAGGCTGGGGTGCCCTGACTCGGCCCATAAAGCGTATTCTGACGCCTGCCAACTTTGACAGATTGCTGGTAACTGCTACAGCCTACCTAAGCAACGCGCTCGAGAAGCGTATCCGGAGCTACTACGGCCGCGTCAACGAGCTCGGCGCTGTGCGGCTCGAACGTGATGTTGCTGGTATTATAAACGCGGCGGTTGCTGGTGGGAAGTACGGCTTGCGAGATTCGTTTGCCAGATGCACGCAGATGACGCTCATCATGAACATGGAAGAGGATGAGTGGGAAGAAGCTGCCAGGGAAGAAGTAGCGAAGGAAGCTGGTATTGTGTGGGTCTTGGATACGGAGGATAGGAGAAGAGCTAGGGCTATCGTAAAGGATAGAGCTGGATGAGCAGAAGCGTTGCCAAGAACACTATTATTTACTATAACACCTGGTTCGCTTTGGAGAATACTTTAACAACTCCCTGATACTAAAGACGCTCCTGATCTCCTAATCTCCGGTAATATCACCTAGTGCTCCTCACCCCTGGCTTTAACCTTCCTTCAAACTACCCTTTTTCTCTCCTATGACACCTCCTTTAACCCACTCCAAAGATTATTAAACCCCTCGGCCCAACTCGGATGCGCAAACACCATCTCCCTCAGCGTCTTCCAACCCACTCCACCCACCATGGCCATCTGCACGACTGCCATCATCTCCCCGGCCTCGGGCCCGACGGCCGAGAAGCCCAGGATGAGCCCTGTATCGCTGTCCACAACCGCCTTCAGCATCCCGCGCGTCTCGGCCGTCTCGAGCGCGCGCGCCACCCACGACAGCGGCATCGAGGCCACCATGACCCGGCGGCCCGGCGGCACCTCGGCTGCGTGCAGCCCGACATGCGCGACCTGCGGGTCCGTGTAGCAGACGTAGGGGATCGTGGGCGCGCGCGCCTGCGTCGTGTGCGGTGTCCCCTGGCCCTCCGCTGCCGCGCTCGCGATCAGGTTGTCCCTAATGATGCGGAAGTCGTCGTACGAGACGTGGGTGAAGGCGGGCCCGCCGTGCACGTCGCCCATGGCGTAGACGCCTGGCGCGGAGGTCTCGAGAGTAGGCGACACGACGATGTGGCCGCGGGAATCAACCTCAACCCCCGCAGCGGAGAGATTCAGCATGTCGGTGTTCGGGGTGCGGCCGGCGGCCAGGAGGAGGTGCGAGCCCCTGAGCGTCTGGGTCGCGCCGTCCCCCGCCTTCACGGTGAGGGCGATGGGGGCCGCGGGCTCGGACGCGACGGACACGGCGACCGTGGATAGTAGCACTTCAATCCCGTCCTCGCGCAGGATCTCCAGCACGCAGTCCGCGATCTCCGGGTCCTCGCGCGGCAGCACGCGCGGCGCGCGCTGCACGACCGTGACCCGCGCGCCCAGCCGCCTGAACAGCTGCCCGAACTCTAGCCCGATGTACCCGCCGCCCAGCACGACGAGATGGTCCGGCACAGCGCCCAGCTCCTGCACGCTCGTCGAGTCGAGCACGCGGTCCGCAGGCACATCCTCCAGCCCACGCAGCGCCGGCCGCGCCGGCCGCTCGCCCGTGTTGACGAAGACCAGCTCCGCGCTGAGTTGCACCTCCTCCTCACCGCCGCCGCCCTCGTTCTTCCGCACCTTCACCGTCCACGGCCCCACGAACGCGGCCTCGCCCATCACGACCTCCACACCCGCGGCGGCGGTGCGCTTCTCGCTCCCTTGGCGGAAGCTCGCGACGATGTCGCGCTTGCGCTGCCGCACGCGCCGCATGTCAACCGTGATGCCACCGTCGCAGTGCACGCCGTACTCGGCGCCGCGGCGCGCGAGGTACGCGACGCGCCCGCTCGCGATCATCGTCTTGGTCGGCGTGCAGCCCTCGTTGACGCAGCAGCCGCCGATGTGGGCGCGGTCGACGAGGCAGGTCTTGCGGCCTGCGGCGGCGAAGGCGGACGCGAGGGGCGTGCCCGATTGGCCGGAGCCGAGGATTAGGACGTCGTAGTGGGTTTGGGGGGAGGACATTGTTGTTGTTGTTATGAGTGGTCTTCTTGCTGTTGGGGAGAGAGGGGGATAGAGATGGGGAGATGGGCTGATGTTGGCTTTGAGGTTGAAGTGGCGGAGGAGCTGAGACGCGCGATTGAGCATTGAAAGAGGAGAAGGAGAAGCAAGGAGAGGCAATTAACCTACCTGGCAATTGAACTTACGTAGAGAATGAATGACTAGCTAAGGCGTTGAGAATGGGTGCATGTTGATTACTGAGGGGCTGTGGGACGCGATTCCGCTTTTTGCACGCCGCTGAACTTTGTCCCCATATATGACCTGCAGCGCTTGGCATAAGCTTTACCTAATTAATCTTAGCTTTGAGTAGGGCAGCCCTATAGCGCTAGGATGACTAAAACCCTCTAAGTGCTTTACTCATCCAAGTTTAATCTCAATTGCCTTAATGCCTTCTTTGGTTCCGTTACTCCGTAAAAGTCTGAACTATTAAATAGCTACCATCTCTGCATGGGCTTCAAAAGATCACCGAAGAAGCTCACATATAAACCCACGTACCGTAGATTTCGACTTTTTCGTACACTAACACCTAGCACGGTGACGTCCAAACGGTAAGTGGTCCGTGCGGAACACCGCATCACCTTGATTCTACTGATTCTATTGGCCAAGCCTTATCGATAGCTTGTGGACCAATTTTACCGTGCCAGGGATAATCTTAAGCGCGCCGGCGGATCATTTGTACTTCCATTTATCTGTCAGCTGTCAAGCAAGTGGATTAATGATTCCTTATATCTTATCTTGAGGAAGACCTAGGGCTTCTATTACGGCTCTAATACGTTTAATATTGTTATTCATCACTGGAGGGCACAAAAATGTCTTGGCAGACCCCTGAGCTTTCGGCCGTCGCCCTTTTCAGCTCCGCGATTGCCGCTGTGGAAGTTGGCTTCTCGTTTCCATTATCATTGTCTTGTCATTATCATTACCATCCCAGTCGATCGTTGTCGCGGACGTCATGCCTCCGAAAAAATCATTTTTCTCGCGGTTGAAGCATTTACGTGGAGATCATCGCGCCAAGGACTCGGAGAAGTCAAAGAGAAAGGACGACGATCCGCAGGGTGGTATGGTGGCCTCGCCCACTGCTTCGGCGACGTCACCCAAGCGTATTGTGAGTACCTCTATAACTGGTGGAGGCGTCGAGCCCCAACCTCAAGACACGCCGTCCAATACCCAATGTGTGGCTTCCATTCACAATCCAGCGACTGCAATTTCTGCGATACCTCCTACTTCGCCAACAGTGCTACATGCTCCAACGGCCTCTCGTACCTCGACAGCACCTTCTACGGCGGTAGCCTCCGCATTCCCTAGCCCGTCGGAACGACTTTGGGATCGAGCCTACGACGAACTCAAAGATAGGGAATCTAAAGAGTCTAAATGGATGGATGCGTACGAGAAGATCATGACTCGTATACTCAAGGAAGGTGATTTGAGTCCAACAGCACCGGAGCCCGATGAGAACGGGATTGAGACAGACCTGGCGGCAAGGCGGTTGCAGATGAACAAGCTTGTCGAAGACGGTCTGAAAAAGACAGATAAACTGGCCAACGTGATGAAGGGTATCGGGAGCGCTATACGAGTCATAGACTCAGTAAAGGAGATAATAGGTAAGGGGGTAGTAAGCGTGCCCTATGCAGGCATTGCGTGGGCCGGCGTTTGCATTGCCTTGCAAGTAAGTATGTCGTTTAGACACTGCAAATATAAATACTAAGTTTTCTGGAGATACTCAAAACACCTGCGGATGAGACGACAGCCAATCGTGATGGAATCCTTTACGTCTGTGAAAGGATGGAGTGGTATTGGAACTTGTCGGATGTCCAGTTTGAAGAGAATGTAGTTGATATACGGTCGCTCGTAGGACTACAGGGCAGACTAGAGGAACATATCATTGGCCTCTACAAAGGGCTTCTCTTATACCAGATTAAGAGTGTTCTCTCGTACTACCGAAACTAGGGCCTTGATTTCTTGCGGAACCTCTTCAAGAGCGATGATTGGGACGGAAGCCTGAAGAGTGTCCAAGACGCTGAGAATATCTTTCGTCAAGATTTGGCAGTGTATAATGACCAAACTAAAATGTTCTATTTCAATAGGAAGCTCCGTCAGGATCTCCGTGAAGAGGATAAGCTTATTCTTGATTGGCTCACCAAAACTACCTATGGTCCTAAGCAGACTGACAACTTTTCTAGACGTCAGAAGGGAACGGGCCGGTGGTTGTTGGAGTCTGATGAATTTCTAAAGTGGAGAGTAGAAACCAAACAGACTTTGTTCTGTACGGGAATGCCTGGGGCCGGCAAAACCGTACTCACATCGACCGTCGTGAATGACCTTAGTACTATGTTTCGGAATGACGACTCTGTTGGCATCGCATACCTGTACTGCGAATTCAATCGACAGAACGACCAAAAGGCAATAGACTTGCTTCTTAGCTTGCTTAGACAGCTAATTCAAAGACGACCTCCTGTGCCTGAAAACTTGAAAAGTCTCTACGAGCAGCACAGCAAGGACGATACCAAGCCATCTTTCGGCGAAGTCTCACAAATATTGGAATTCATCGTCCATACTTATTCAAGGGCTTTTATCATTATCGATGCGCTAGACGAATGTCAAGTTTCTGAAGGAGGTCGCAACAAATTTTTATCGGAGATATTCGACCTTCAAACCAAGACTGGAGTAAATGTCTTTGCAACCTCGCGACCCATCCCGGACATAATTCATGAATTTGGAAAGCAAAAGGGTATATCATTACCAGTCCGAGCCAGCGATGAGGACATCCGGACATACCTAGATCCTCGTATGTTAGAACTTCCATTATTCGTTCGACGTAGTCCATCTCTGCAAGAGAAAATTAAGACTGCAGTCTTAGAGGCAGCTGATGGGATGTATGTGCTTTGTCATACTCTTTATAAAGATTAAGCAGACTAACATTCGCGCAGGTTTCTTCTTGCAAAGCTTCATGTGGATTCACTCATTGGAAAGAGATCGCTCAATGCTCTCGAAGAAGCGTTAAAAACGCTCCCGAGAGGACTGAACGATGTCTATAAGCAAGCTATGGAAAGAATTGAAGGCAATGTTGATGATCGAGACCTTGCCAAGCAGGTTCTTTCCTGGATTACCTGCGCCCAGAGACCCTTAACCAAGCCAGAGCTTCGGCACGCCCTCGGTGTAAAAATTGGTGCGTCAAAATTTGACGATGGCGATCTCTCAGAAATCGAAGACATGGTTTCAGTGTGTGCTGGCTTGATTACTGTTGATGAAGAAAGCGACGTTATCCGGCTGGTCCACTACACGACGCAGGAATACCTGGAACACAACTTGACTTCTTGGTGCCCCAGCGCGCATACCGATATCACAAAGATCTGCGTTACCTATCTGTCATTTGATGCATTTACATCCGGTTTCTGTCAAACAGATGAGAAGTTCGAAACGCAATTGCAGTCATACGTTCTTTATGACTATGCAGCACGAAATTGGGGACATCATGCACGGGAAGCTTCAACGCAGGCCAAAATGGAGTTAGAACATTTAATTTTGAAATTCCTTCGGAGTGAAGCCAAGGTGTCAGCCTCTGGCCAGGCGATGGTGGCCTCAGGATGCTACTTCAGCTACAGTCAAAACGTGCCAAGGCAATTAACAGGAGTACATCTTGCAGCAATTTTCGGGCTAGATGACATTACGATCGCCCTACTCAAGCATGGATACCATCCAAATCCCAAAGATACTTTCGGTCGGACGCCGCTGTCGTGGGCTGCGGAGAGCGGGCACGAGGCGGTGGTTAAGTTGCTGCTCGAGACCGAGAAGGTGGGCGTGGACTCGAAGGAGACGTACGGTCAG
>Ga0307515_10002804_pt1 | contig 37090 bp, 9 predicted proteins | sample 17_EM_MG_FD_194513 | JGI IMG/M metagenome (GOLD analysis project Ga0307515, IMG submission 194513) | Populus trichocarpa ectomycorrhiza microbial communities from riparian zone in the Pacific Northwest, United States - 17_EM | ecosystem: Host-associated > Plants > Roots > Unclassified | place... | reverse complement strand
ACCTTTATAAGATACTTTTCTAAGTAGACTTTTTAAAAACTAAAAGATTAGGTATACTAAGGCTGTAAGAATAACCCTATATATAAGATAAATCCTAAGCCTTAAGAGGATAAACTCTATCCTAAATATAAAGCAATACTAAATTTATATTTCCTAGATCTAGAAATTTACTATAGTATTATTATATTTAGTAATTATGTTATAAAGAATAAGAAATAGAGAGATAAACTTTATAAGTAATTAGGGGTATACTATATTAAGATAAAGGCATTTAGGTTAATAAATAACTTTCTTTACCTTATAATTTAGGGGATCTCTAACTATATTAACGGGCGTAAGAATAATAAATAGTAATATTACGCTTCCCTTATAGCTTTAGTATATATAAAAGAACTACTTTTTAAGCTCCCCTCTATAGAGATAGAAAATACCCTAATTATTTGCATATAACTAAAGAAAAGTTAGTTTATATTTTTAATTAAACTTTTCTTACCCTTCTATATATTAAGATATATTTTAGTAGTAGAAAATAAAATTAACTTAATTAGAGAAAGGTTAGATACGTTAAAACACTATTAAGAAGGTATTTAACCCTTTAGTTTAGTTTACTAAATTCTAAAGATACGCTAGTCTAGTACAATAAAGTACTTTTTAAGTGGCTATCCCCTTTAGAGTTTTAGAAAAGGTATAAAGATATTTATAAGGCTTATAAAGTACCTAATACTAATATAGCACTGCTAAATAAGTTCTTAATATAGCATATAAACCTATTAAGAGGCTTTACGCTTTATATACTTAGAGATCTAAGCGCTAGAAAAATAGTAGTAATATATATAAAATAATTTCTAAAATAAGCTTTAATTAACGTATATAGATCCGTTCTTATTAAGTACCTTAAGTTAAAAAAGTACTATATAGATCTGCTAAAAATAGGGGTTACCTATATATATCTAAACTTTAAGGATTAGAGCTAGTAAACTACTAAAAATCTTATTAGCGTAATTATAAAATAACTTCTCTAGCCTTTACCTAATATCCCTAAACAGATTAAAAAGATTTAGAGTAAGTATTAATACTAAACAGCTCTAATAGAGTAAGTAATTAAGATGCTTTATAAGGCCTATAATACTTTTACTAAAACGTATATCTATATTAATGTACTTAATAAGTATAAGGGTCTAATAGAGCTTTTAAATTACTTTACCTAAGCTTATTTAAAAGTAGCCTTTATTTACTTAATCTATACTAGGCGTCTATATATTTAGTCTATTATTAATAACTATATTAATTTGCTAAAGCTATTTATAATCTTTATTAAAGTTTATAAAGCTAATATTTAGGCCTTTACTAAATAGAGAATTAAAGATAATTAAAAAGATAATCCTAGGATTATAAATAATAAGTTAAAAGAAAAAATTATTAAAAAACTTCTAAAGGTATTTTAGGGAGTATTTATAACGTTTTATATACTAAGGGGTTTTAAATATTAACGTTATTACAGATTTCTTCTACCTATACTCTATATCGGCCTTATTTTTAAGGAAGATATAATAGTAAGTTATAAAAATAGATTAAATTTCTTATAACTAAGTTTTACGTAGATATTTAGGAAAACAATGGATAGAATTAAGGATTTAAAAAGAACTAAAATTAATGCAACTAACATCTTAATATAAATATATTTGGCTAAACGGCCTTTTATAGTAAATAAGCTTCTTTATATACTTACTATAAAAGAAGAGAAGGAGAACCTAAATTAAGAAAATCTTAAAGATTTAGGTATATTTCTTAGCTATTATTTAGGCTTAGCAACAATTAATATAGAGACTTTAACCGTCTATCTAGTCTATTTACTTCTATATAAGTATTTTACGGAGTACTACCAAATCTTTAAGTAGACGCTTAAATAAGGATAGGCCTATATTACTCGTACCTGCCTTAGATATATAATGTTTTGGCCCCTTATAGTTAACTTACTGCTATAAACTAGATAAGACTCTCTAGCTAGCGAAGTATAAATAATATCTTAGTATTCTTTATTAAACTATATAGCTAGTAGATAGGGCTACTACCTTTAAAATTCTAGTAAGAGAGAAGAGTTTTTAGTTAAATTAGTATAGATCTATCTTTCTATAGACTTATAGAAACGTTATTAGAGTTAATAGAGCCTTTATAGGTATATTAGTAGATATAAATCTTTAATAGAATTTATTATATTCTTCTCTAAGTTATATATTATGGTATATTTTAGAATTAATTTAGTACTATTAAGGATAAAATTAAAAGCTATAGAACTAAATTCTAAAGATATAAATAGATAGATATTACTAACTTAGGTAATAAAGAGAGAGAATACGGAGGTAATATAGCTGTTACTTTATAACTATATTAAGGTGGAATACTAGTATAAGCTTATAAGTAAATCCAGCCTAAGCTAAGTAGGTTTATGTTAAAATTAATAGCTAACGCTGCCCTCTTTTACTACTATAGTCTATAAGTAAATCTAGCCTAGGCTAAGTAGGTCTATATTAAAATTAATAACTAACGCTGCCCTTTTTTACTACTATAGGTTATAAGTAAATCTAGCCTAGGCTAAGTAGGTCCGTGTTAAAATTAATAGCTAACGCTACCCTTCTTTACTACTATAGTTTATAAGTAAATTTAGCCTAGGCTAAGTAGGTTTATATTAAAATTAATAGCTAATACTACCCTCCTTTACTGCTATAGTTTATAAGTAAATCCAGCCTAGGCTAAGTAGGTCTGTATTAAAATTAATAGCTAACGCTACCCTCCTTTATTACTATAGGTTATAAGTGAATCCAGCCTAGGCTAAGTAGGTTTATATTAAAATTAATAGCTAATACTGCCCTTCTTTACTGCTATAGGTTATAAGTAAATCTAGCCTAGGCTAAGTAGGTCTATATTAAAATTAATAGCTAATACTACCCTCCTTTACTACTATAGAAGGTAAGTAAATCTAGCCTAGGCTAAGCAGGTTTATATTAAAATTAATAGCTAACGCTACCCTCCTTTACTACTATAGGAAGTAAGTAAATCTAGCCTAGGCCAAATAGGTCTATATTAAAATTAATAGCTAACACTACCCTCCTTTACTGCTATAGAGAGTAAGTAAATCTAGCCTAGGCTAAGTAGGTCTGTGTTAAAGTTAATAGCTAACGCTGCCTTCCTTTACTACTATAGTTTATAAGTAAATCTAGCCTAGGCCAAGTAAGTCCATATTAAAATTAATAGCTAATACTGCCCTTCTTTACTACTATAGGACGTAAGTAAATCTAGCCTAGGCTAAGCAGGTTTATATTAAAATTAATAGCTAATACTGCCCTTCTTTACTACTCTAGAGAGTAAGTAAATCCCACTAATATAAAGATCTCCCTATTAAGGGAATAACTAGACACCACTATTAAGGGCTATAGAGAAAGGAAATAAGAAAGCTATTAAGCTACTTTTTAAGAATGGCTCTTAGCTAGACTTTAAGGATAATAATAGTTAGATGCCACTAATATAGGCTATAGAGGGAGGGAATATAGAGGTAATATAGCTGTTACTTTATAACTATATTAAGGTGGAATACTAGTATAAGCTTATAAGTAAATTTAGCCTAAGCTAGGTAGGCCCGTATTAAAATTAATAGCTAATACTACCCTTTTTTACTACTATAGGAGGTAAGTAAATCCAGCCTAGGCTAAGTAGGTCTATATTAAAATTAATAGCTAATGCTGCCCTCCTTTACTACTATAGGTTATAAGTAAATCTAGCCTAAGCTAAGTAGGTTTATATTAAAATTAATAGCTAACGCTACCCTCCTTTACTGCTATAGTTTATAAGTAAATCTAGCCTAGGTTAAGTAGGTCTGTGTTAAAATTAATAGCTAATACTGCCCCTTTTTACTACTATAGGAGGTAAGTAAATTTAGTCTAGGCTAAATAGGTCCATATTAAAATTAATAGCTAATACTACCCTCCTTTACTACTATAGGAGGTAAGTAAATTTAGCCTAGGCTAAGTAGGTCTATATTAAAAATTAATAGCTAATACTGCCGTCCTTTACTACTATAGAGAGTAAGTAAATCTAGCCTAGGCTAAGCAGGTCCGTATTAAAATTAATAGCTAATACTGCCCTCCTTTACTGCTATAGGGAGTAAGTAAATCTAGCCTAGGCTAAGCAGGTCTATATTAAAATTAATAGCTAATACTGCCCTCTTTTACTGCTATAGTTTGTAAGTAAATCTAGCCTAGGCCGATTAGGTCTATATTAAAATTAATAGCTAATACTGCCCTCCTTTACTACTATAGGTTATAAGTAAATCTAGCCTAAGCCGAGTAGGTCCGTGTTAAAATTAATAGCTAACGCTGCCCTCCTTTACTACTATAGGTTGTAAGTAAATCTAGCTTAGGTTAAGTAGGTCCGTATTAAAATTAATAGCTAACGCTGCCCTCCTTTACTACTATAGGTTATAAGTAAATCTAGCCTAAGCCGAGTAGGTCCGTGTTAAAATTAATAGCTAACGCTGCCCTCCTTTACTACTATAGGAGGTAAGTAAATCCAGCCTAGGCTAAGTAGGTCTATATTAAAATTAATAGCTAATACTACCCTCCTTTACTGCTATAGAGAGTAAGTGAATTTAGCCTAGGCTAAGCAGGTCTGTGTTAAAATTAATAGCTAATACTACCCTCCTTTACTACTATAGGTTATAAGTAAATCTAGCCTAAGCTAAGCAGGTCTGTATTAAAATTAATAGCTAACGCTGCCCTCCTTTACTGCTATAGGAGGTAAGTAAATCTAGCCTAGGCCGAGTGGGTCTATATTAAAATTAATAGCTAACGCTACCCTCCTTTACTACTATAGGACGTAAGTAAACCTAGCCTAAGCTAAGCAGGTCCGTGTTAAAATTAATAGCTAATGCTACCCTTCTTTACTACTCTAGAGAGTAAGTAAATCCCACTAATATAAAGATCTCCCTATTAAGGGAATAACTAGACGCCACTATTAAGGGCTATAGAGAAAGGAAATAAGAGAGCTGTTAAGCTACTTCTTAAGAATGGCTCTTAGCCAGACTCTAAAGATAATAATAGTTAGACGCCGCTAACGTAGGCTATAAAGGGGGGGAATGCGGAGGTTGTTAATCTACTAGAACTGTATTATATGGTATATTATAAAGGCTAAAACTAGGCTTAGGGTTAGGATCTAATTTGCGATATTTATATATAAAAATAATTAAAAACAGCCCAAAAACTAAGGTGTATTTGTCCGTATTGTAATATAAGCAGTATAGTAAAAGATATCGTAGTTTGAAAGATAGGTGCGGTAAAGTTACTTTCCTAATTCGGCGGGGCTTAGTAGTAAACGACGCTAAACTAAGCTAAGGTTTTATTAGAATCTTATAAAGCACCTATATTACACACTGTATTTCGTATAAAATTAGCTTTATAGGATAGAAGGACCGTATAGAATACTATTTACACTATTACAACACAGTGGCAATATGCAATAAGATGTACTTGGTACTCGCCCTATAATACTACAGACTGTAAGTTACTAATATTAGTTCGGCATGCGCGGCGTATTTCCGGCACTAGCAGGGAGGGCGGTCGACCCACTCTAGCCATACCCTTGTGGGATTTATATTGTGATAAAAGTACTCTTTAGTATAGTAGCAAATTACGTGCTTTTAGCTGTAGCGTATTCGTGGCTGGAATGCCAAAACTCGTATTAGTACCCCTACTTGCGGGCCAGAGTAAACAGTATTGTAAACGTATAAGGGTAAAGCTGTAATTGCTAGCGGCTGTATTACTGAACTTACTTTAAGGTTATCTTACGCTGGGAGTTACGTAGGTTATATATAAAGAGAGGATAGAGTTATAATAAGCAGATACCACTTTAAGATATATCTACTCCTAAAGTTAACAAGTCTAGAAGTCACGTGACTTATTTAGGTAGGGTTGCCACTAAGATTATATCACTTAACTCCTAGACTACCCGTGCGTCGGAGTAGCGGTTATTAGTATTATTTACTAGCCGCTCCGACGTTTAAGCGTCTATATAGCTATAAGCCTAACAGCTACAAGCTTAGCTAACTGGATAATATATATAAATTACACCGTAATAATTATATACAACGAGCGGGGTCACTTCGCACTAGCCGGGATTAGTAACTGCTTTAATTAGAAGTACTAACTAGGGTAGCGAGCTTATATAAAGTTACGCGCCACAGTAACTATAAGGCTGTAATAACTCCCTAGCATTATAGTAAGGTTCTAAGGCTTAGATAACGCCGTTTATAAGTATTAAGGAGTGGTAAGAGCTTAACGGTAGTGCTGTACGGAAGGAACTCTGTTTCGCTAAAGAAGGAGGCTCTCTGTAAATTAAGCGCGAAGGCGACAAAGCGTAACATAATTTTTAGATAGAAGGGTCTAGGATGTTGAGGAATAGCTACAGCACATAACCTATATAGGGTTATAATTAATATTAACGTGTGCACAGATTTTGAGTTGCGTAAAGTTAAGGTACCCCTTATATTTCTCAGCCTAGTGGGTTTCTCGACCTACAGGGAGGGACATTAGGTTTATTCTTGAAAATAATAGTTACGTACTGTCTATTATACTAAGCACTATTACTTTCTACTGAGGACACCTAGCCGAGAATACAGCCCTTACTTTTAATAACTGCGATCTCCTTTTTATCCTAAGTTTTTATATAGACCTCTTTACAGAGAAGGAATTTAACAACTTACTATAAGAGTTTCTTCCATAGGACCTTATAGTTAGGCAATAAACCAGCTACGCTAGGATTATCACAGCTTATACTAAACAAGGTATACACTTTATCGTGGCGCTCAGTAGCCTCGCGGGTATGGTATATATCTATCAGCTTACCTAGAGAGACTCTACCTAACGAACTTGTTACATATTTTAGCCGGAAGATTACTCCTCTTATTACGTAAGTTATTAAATAGATTAGACCCTATAAGCCTAGATAAGCTCCTTAGGAAAGCTTTAATTTATTAAAGCCTAAGCAGAAGGCGTACCCGTCTATCTCCGTAGGGCCATATATAATTAGAACACGTTAAGCTGCAGCGACTTCCTAAAGTACCTAGATCGACCTTTTAATATTCTCTACGGGTATTATTAAATATCTACTCTCTTACCCAGATGCGCCAAAACTACGGTTATTTAAGTAGTTTAAGAATTGCTTTCTAACTCTTTTCGTTGTTTAATAAGTTCGTAAATTTACTTTTTATGGCAACACATATATCTTTAAGCGCTTAATTGCTATTATCTACCGCCTCTCCAAGCTAAACGATTACACGATTTGCTTAGCTATAGATTTTTGCTATAAACTAAACCTAATATTATCTGCTTGGTTGATGTAAACAGCATCTACCCATATAATTCGTTTAAAACAGCGATCTTAAAGACGGGATAGCGCTGTGTAAAGGTTTACCGTAACGGGCAAGTCATGCTTGTCTATTAAGACTGGCAAAGTTTCTCCTAGATCGCCCTATATATAGGATAAAGCCTTATATAGATAAGTCCCTCCGCCCAATTCCTATAGAGAGTAGTTAACAAGCTAGCATTATATAAGGGCAGTTTTGTCTTTATATAGCATTAGCAAAGTAAGCGAATACTATTAAGCCCTAGTAAAAGCGAAGAATAACAGTATAGGGATATAGTATAAAAATTATATATAGAAATTTAATCTTACGTGAGTTGGATAGTTCTAATAGGTAGTATTAACAAGCCTAGGCGTATTATCTGCGATTAAAGTGCCTAAACCACTAGTATAGCCACCCCCGCTAAGTTATATAAGTAAGTTAAGCCTATATTAGGCAGCGCAAAAGGTTCTTTATACGCCACCGGTGCTAGTAGGGAGGGTAGCCGACCTGCACCAGCCACACCCTTATTGAGATGTAAGAAGTAGAAATAAAATGTAGGAATAAAAGGGTTTAAGAGTGCTGACCGATCTAAGCGGCAATTAAGTCCTAGCCACGTATAGCGGATTCAGCTTAGGTACCCTATAATACCCCACTTCAGAAGCGGATTAACTCCCAGCTCTAGAGCTAAAAAACCCTATTAACGGGGCACAGGCACAGAACCTTACTACTAATTAATTCGATATTATAATAACCCCCCAAGGTAGGAATCTATACTATAGTGCCTGTTCTAAGGCTATCTAACACAAAGGTTACAAATTACGAGTGAAAACTTATATTTTTACTTAGACGAAGAGCATCTTATTAATATATTCTCATAGTTTAGATTATCGTCCGCTATACGCTTCGCTGCTCTCTCTATAACTTAGCGCAATTAGGTAGCAGTTCTACTATATCCTCTCCAGTTATATATCCCCAGTCGCTAATCCTTAAATTTAGGAAAATTTAGAGATATCATCGGTTCCAACTTAATTTTACAAAAATTGTGATTCGATATTAAAGCAGCAAAATTTAATACAGTATTATATCTGTAAGCGAAACATTTCCTATATTTTAGATTTAAAAGCTAAGGCACCTAAGTACTTATCCGGTTCTGGTTATACGGGCATATATACTATATGCAATCATCTAAATAATAAGCACCGGTATGAAATATGTATAGTGGTTAGATACAGGAAGAAATAGAAAATTTATTAGGCTAGTGGGCAGTAGAGGCTATGTAAAGAGTGCAATAATTATCTAAAAGGGGGCCCATTAGGAACCGAACTAGGTAGCTAGATTCAAGATAATAAAGGAAATTACTAAAGTAATAGAAGGCACCATGGCCCGATTTTGTAGGAGGAGTATATATAAAGTCACCTTAATACAAAAACTTTTTAAATTAATTAACGGATATAACTAATAATCCCCAATCCTCTAATTCGTTATCTAGGAGATTATTAAGCTATTCGTGTTTCCAGAGATCTATTTTGTCTAATTATATCCCATTTAATAATACCTAACTAAAAATGCATCGGGTTACAGACTGAGAGATTATCTCATTATATAAGACACTAGGCAGTGCCCATTAAGGCCTTATTATAAAATTCCATGTAAAATACTAGAGACATATCTATTAACGGCGAAGCTGTGACTAAATGCAAGCTATCTAGAAGCGAAATTTTTTAAATAGCCTCTTATAATAATGCCTTTTTAATTAAAAGGTCATTCCGGAATTATATAAAGGCGGTTTATTCTCTAGTTACCAGATCTATTAACTATAGACCAGCCAGTGCCCGTAGGTATAGTGCTATTAGGCTTTAAATGCAGCGTTTTTTAGCTTAACTGCGCTAAAAGGTAACCATAAACTAAGCGGCGGTGACGCGTAATGCCTAGAACCTATATCTATAATATAAAGAAGGCGGTATTCATCTTCATAATAAATACATTGTCGGCCTTTAATGCTCTTAAAAATCCGCGATTGCTAGTGAAATTATAGGTCCATAAATAATTAAGAAGATTTAGTCCAGACTATAGCTTCTAAAGAGATTAGCGGTAAATATTAACCGGTTATATTAAGTAACTTTAGGAGTAATCCGGTAATTACTGCGCCCAACTATAAGGGCGCCGAACTCGGCCAACGAGTGGCTATTATCTAGACAATTTTCTGATATTGCTCTTCTTTCTTAAGAGATAGAACAATTTCCTGCAATATGGGATAGAGCTATTTACTAGTAATATTGCAGTCCACGCCCGGCTCCTAAAAACATCCAAATATAGAGGAGGATAACGCGTTTAAAATGCAGCTCAGTGCCATATAATGTGGAAGGTGGCTTATAGGTAGTATTCGCTTAAAACTAATTAACTCTATATATTCCGGGAACCCAGTTATAGATTAGGGGCGAGGTAGTATAATACGCGCCCTAAACCTTCCTTGTCTTAGTAAGGTAAGAGCGGCAATAAACGCAGCTAGAAGTTAGTTATAGACATAATATACCTTTACAAATTTATAAAGATATTCCCGCACCTTAACGGAGTTAGGGGGATTACCTATTACATCTAATAACTAAGTTGCTAGATTATCTTAAAGAATATTAAAACGGTTCTTAAGGCTTAAGTAATATAACTATAGTAAATAGTACTGGTGACTTAACCAGTAAAGGATCGATCGCCATCCGCATCCCAGTACAAAAATTACCGCCTACTATCGGCACTCGCGTATAGCTACATCTCCAATATAAACGGAGAAAGAGCCATCTTTAGATAGGGCCGGAGTAGTAAACACAGCCGCTTTATTATTAGTATAGAAAATCCTATCTTTTCCAGACTTCTTACGCAATTTAAGGAGACGAGTAGAAAGGACATACAACCACCCCAATATAAGTATGGCGAGGTAGTTCCCTAAAAAGCCTGTGTTAAGTCTAGGCCTAAAGCCAGGCCAGGAAGGCAAGATATTATCCGTAATATGGCAGACGCCTAGCAAGTCTAAGCCAATCAAAACCTTCTGAGAGCGCGATCTCTTTGTTATAGTGTTAAGGCAGCAACCTTCCGATAATCCAATATCCTATTATAAAGACCCCTCTAAGAATAGCGATTTATTCTTAATAATTTCTTTAATATTAGGATAATCGGGTATTAAGGGTGTCTAGTTTAAAAGTATATTAATATTACTACAGGAAAGTAGATAACCGTTTATTAAGCTAGCTAAGTGCAATAGCTAATGCTAGAGACGACGACTTTAGGACAGTATTTTCAATAATTATCGCGGAGTAGGCCGGACGTAATCACTATTATACTTCGTTTGGTCTTCCTTAGGTATAAACCTATATTACAATTAGTAAGGCAGTTACTATATATTAAAAAGGCAGACTAGAGAATGGGTAATGTAAAGCGCACTTACTTTGCGGATAATATATCTACTTCCTACAAACTGCTCATAATTTCGTGGATTAGATTTAAAGGGTAAAGGCAGTGTTATATACTAATATTCTTTTAGAGGGGTCTATAACATAGATATAGGGGTATATTATACCATAAGTATTAGGCTGCATTGCGAAGTTTAACAGTTATAAGAATTAATTAGAGTTAGGGAGTTCCTTACCTCAGCGAGCTTAGATGTGATTTTTTTTGGCTAGCGTCGGAATAATAGCTACGCCGTTTCCTTCTTGTAAAATCACGTCTAAGAGCCTTTAGCGAGGTTTGTTAAAAATATAAGCAAAATCCAATATATAGAGATTATAGATATCTAATTTATTTATTTATATAACGCGCTATTATTACCAAAAGTTTATACATTATTTTTAAGGCTTAGTACTACTAGATAGTATAGATTTTATAATACGGCTATTGCCCAGTCCTAACATCAATTTCGTTAAAGTTAAAAAAACGCGTTATTAAAAGCGTAAGCACATATTATATCTTATTAAATAGTCTACTAATATAGACAAAACTATACAGATATATAGATATCTACTACTTAAAGCTATTGCAATACCTAGTAGGTATTATAGTTAGGTCCTTCCTTAAAAATATCCTCCCTTAGCCCGGAGAGCCTCTACTACTACTAGGGGGTAAGCTTTAGGTAGAGCCTTATATAGAGCCTTATGTAGAGGCTTAGTAGACCTTTATACAGAGCTTCGTACAGAGCTCCGTGTAGGCGTGTAGACGTGTAGATATACAAACGTGCAGACATTTATACGGGAGATTAATTATAGACCTTTGGGTAGAGCTTCGAGCTTTAAGCAAAGCTTTAAGTAGAGCTTTAGGTAGACCTTTAAGCTTTAAGCAGACCTTTAAGCGGACCTTTAAGCAGACCTTTAAGCAGACCTTTAAGTAGACCTTCAAGTAGAGCTAAGCAGAGCTTCGAGTAGAGCTTTAAGCAGAGCTTTAAGCAGAGCTTTTACAAAGCTTTGTACGGAGCTTCGTGCCTAAGTAGTGCCTTAGCTACCCTGACCGCCTACTAAACCGCCGCTAATTAAAAGATTTGGGCAGTAAAGTTACTGCTAAGTATTACTACTCGGATCCTGGCCGCTAAATCCCCTTCTAATGCTACCGCCGTAAACAAAAGTAGATACTTCGTTTTAGCTAGGCAGGTATTACGATAAATAACTTAAGCTAGCTAATAGGTAGAGACACAAAATTAAATAAGTAATCTATTTTATTCAAGGTGGCTCTAAGAGCCCTAATATATATAAGAGAATTAACCCCCTACAGGGGCCCCTAGAGAGTAATAATACAGGTTAAAACTAGACTAATACCGATATTAAGCAGCACCCGTCACACCTCTGCAGTAGAGCTACGTTAGCGGCCAACACTTCGTATAATATAGAATCAACACTCTCCCGCTCCACTACATTTATAGCAGCAACTAAGCTTATAAGCGCCAGTCGCAACTACAGGTTACAATCGCGCAGCCTAATAAAAAAGATTGGCGACTTAAGAGCAGCGAAACCGCCTATTAAAGTAGAGGCGGTAATAAGGGCACCATAAGATATCAAAGTGCTACGGAATAGATTTATTAACATCTAGAATAGTATTAGCGTCTACCGTAATAGATTTTGGCCGGCAACGGCTTATAAGACACATTTACATAGAACCAGCTCAATGCACTAGAACAGCGCTATACTTTATATTAGTTTAGCTTGGCATTAAATACATTACAGTTACCTAAATATATAGGACCGCACTATATAAGCGCGCTAAACCCTTATGCCAAGATATACTGCAGACCCCTTCGCATAGATTAATCCGAAGTGCATATTTTTATAGGCTAAGTGTCTTTAAAACTTAGAGTTATCTTCTTTCTTAATAGAACTGTCTTTCTAATGCTCCGAAATTTAAAGATATATTAATGGCCATAGTAAAGTAGGGATGCAAAGCTAACGCGGTGTTACGGCGCTAGTAGAAAACGGTAGATTGTAGTGGACAATCGTAAATAGTTTCTTACTATTTCAAACAGTCGCAGTTACGTAACTAGACAATCGTATAAAACCTTAAGCAGCACTACCCTTTTTCTCTTTTCCTTTCTCTAGCTTTAGATCCTCGTTTATAGACAATCCAATTATATAGGCTTGCATGCGTCCTTCTTGCTATACTTATACCTTAATTAACTAAGTCACTAACACGCGGTTCTAAATGCCGTAAACAGAACAATTAATAGCATAACCAAAACCGTTGTAATTTTCTTACTATAGACTAGTTTCTAAAGGAGAAATGGCCAAAGAAAAATAATATATAGGCTATAACTTAATAGACCCCTAAGGGAAAGAACTAACTTACTAATAGATTCTGTTCTTTTAACTAAGCCTTTATAGCATTCTTATAAATAAAACTTCTAACACACTAGAATCGAATAACTGCACATTTCTAGCTTTATAATTTTAGCCTACTATTTTTTTGCGAAAGTTATACAGCCTTATTTAATGTTATAATAAGGTAGTATTAGCGATAAAAGAGTAATTAAAGAAAATAAGAATTGAACGTTAACAAACTTAGCACTAAGCTTATACTAAAATAAACTAAATTCTTAACTAAATATACTCCCCCCACCTAAAACACCTACCTTATACGTTAATATTACTGCAATATCCGCCTCAAAACCTCCGGAAATAGTTAAAATAACAATTTCTATTTTAAACCCTCTGTAAATGCCGTAATTGTATTAGGGAGGCCCCTAAAGGACGCTGCATCTCTTAAAGGCAATTTTTCTACTATTAGCGGTCTTATCGACCTATTATCGTCAGCTTTACCGTTAGCCTATAACTTACATCTACCTTTTTACCACCCACCTTATGTATATATAGTCTCTTTTCTTCATAGCCTCTTTGCATATAGCCAGCCAGGAATTCCTTAAATATCTTTAAACTCTGCCGATAGCATAAGGGTATTCCACGGGAGAAGTATAAAGAGTTAAGATTTTCATCTCTGCCTCTTTTAGGTTCTGGAAGCTCTCTTTATATTATATAAAGTTATAGAATATAGGAGCCGTTGTGCGCGTAAAGTAGGCCAAAGTCCCTAGCGCCCGCGCAGGCGAGTAGGGTAAGGGCGGCCCGCTTCGTATCGTCCTTATAGTAAACAGAGCTTATAAAACCTAAGAACACCTAGGAGTTATTCCTGCTCGCCTAATAGGACACGATCTCCGCGAGGGATAAGGTGTCTAAGATAGTAAACCAATGCATAGAAACTAGCCTTGCCTAGCAATAGGCATTTAGCAGTACGTTAACGTACAGGTCGTAGACTTATGCTATTTTCCCCTTAAACTCACACTATAAAAGGTTAAAAACGTTATCTTCCCTTCCCTTAAAGTACTTAAGGAAGTACTTAGTAAGCGGGTATCGCGAGGCGCTGGTAACACCTAGAGTATTATAAAAGCGCTACTTAAACATTATCAGGATAGCCCCATTGTTAGTAGCGCGCCTTACCTAAGGGACAGAGCTTACGGCGGCCTTACAGAATCTATAACCCCTAGAAAGGTATTTAGCTATAGGCTTATACGTCTTTTAAAGCTCCCACTCCTCTAGCTCGCACTTCCACACCGTTGCCTCTCTACGCATGGCAGCCTTGCCATATATATACAGCGCGGCCCATCTAGAGATAAAGTATTAGATATATATAGCATAGAACTTAGTAAGGTAGCTAATAGACCCTACCGCGCGCGTCGTGCGCTAGAATATAAGCTGGACCTTCTCGCATTCCCTCCTAGTTTTAATGCTCCCCATTGCTACACTAAACTGGTCCTCTAGGTCGTACGCGGCGTCGGCCTTATTATCGCGGGGTGCTTCTCGCCTTACCTTTAGGGAGCGACCCTCGCTAGGCCTATAGAGTGTCACTCCCTATAGCACGGTTATATTATACAGCACCGCCTCCACAGCGCACCTAACCCCCTTACTAAAGCGCTCCTCTACGTTATCTATAGGCACCATAACTGCCATCTCCCTTATACTAAAGAACCTCGCCCTAAAGCGGAAGACCCGTATGCTTAATAATAACCCCCTAAGGTAGCTATACAATACTATAACTATACCCACACGCGTGCCGAGGACTAGGTCGTTAAGGTCTTTTATATTATTATTCTACTTCACCCTATTAGCGGCCAAAATCCTTAATATATTAGCCATATACTCTACGTACGGTGGTATATAGAAGTCCTAGTTAGACCTAGAGGACCTAGACCCTAGGACGAAATACTCTAGGGCCTAGGACCCGCTTAAGATGCACCCTATATCCGCTATAACCGCTAAAAGGGATAACGGTTTAGGGAATAAGGGGGCGAGGTATATTAGAGGGTTAGTCCTGTCTTTAAAGCACTATCGCACCTTATCTAGATGCCTATTAGGCAAAACGTTTACAACTAGCTATACCTCTAGTATTGCTAAAAAGCCTATTACTATAGAGACTATCTCCCCTAGCAGACCGCACAAGGCCTAGGCATAGTTAGAGGGTCTAAATATTTAAGCTTATACGCTGTCTATAGCTCGGCATAGTCTCCGCTTTAACGCTAGTTGAAGTTTTAAGGGCCTAGTGCTTAAACAGCCTAAGCGTCAAGTACCCAATTATAGCACCTAGGTTAGCCTCGCTATTGGCAACGTATCTATATTAAAAGCTTTATAGCAAAGATTCTCTTCAGTCCCATATATATCGGTGCGAATTATTTTACTAATGCCTCCCCTTTCTACGCCAAGCAATTTAGTTACCTTTTAGTTAACCTTACTAGAATCTAATAGATAAACAATTCTAATAGCCCTACGCTACTAGGCTCGCAAGCTTATAACTAGATTAGCGCGAGCAGCAACGCAGACACTCTAGCGTTTGCCGCTTATACTAACTGTAATAATACTCAGCATATTCTTCGTCAGCGCTATTAGGCCGTAAATAACCCGTCCCCGCCATTCTTTAACAATTAGAGGGGACATTTTATAGTCCCATTTTAGCTTAGCTATTAGCACTAATAGTTAGGTGCCGGTTTTAGCACCCTAGCAGTTTCGACTCCTATCTTTAGCTGCAGAAACTCTAACCTACAAACTAAAACTTACATTTTAGTTGGATTTGGCATTATACACTAACCTATTAGTATCCATTTTATAAAAACCGCCAATAAAGCACTAGTAATAATGTCTTTACTATCCACTTCTAGTCTAAAGACACTAGCAGATTTTGTGGAAACCCCAAAAAAACTAGAATAGAAATCTAATATTACCTATAAACCCAACCACGAAACAAAATAGAAAATAATTAGTCTTATATTATTACAATTCTCTTACATATAATAGATTTATGCTAACGCATAAGTCCTTAATAATTATATGTTATGTACATATATATTAACCTTTATAATCGGCTTTGCTAAGAACAACTTATAATTACATCTGCTCCCATTTTAGTAGTAATGTGGCTGACTTTCCTTACAAGTTAAGAAGCGATTGCCACGCCTGGAATTATTCGCACTTATAGAAAGTTAATCTAATATACGATATCTGATTTTAATAAAGCCGAGGAATGGTTTAGAGATCTCTCTCTGTTAGAAACCGACAGAAACGCGTTTCTAAGCATCTACGTAAAAAGCTTAAACTCTTCTTATAGCCTTTAACTAAGGAAAATAGAAACTATAACGGAAATATAAGGCATTAGCACTACGGAGTCCAACAAAATGGTCTTCTGTACGCCTAAAGAGGCCTTCGGTAATATAGCGGACTAAGAGCAAAATCTCTAAGCCTGTTTTTATTCCCTTAGAGACAAATTTAAAGTGGCATTTAAGAGTATACCTAACACTTTGTCTGCTAGGGATATTGCTAAACACTTTAGGCATCTAAGGCGGGAGAGCGGCACTTAGCAGAGATTTATTATAATTAGAGAAGATCTTACTAAACCTTACCAAGTCATTAATCTATACAGTGTCTTGCTACTTTATAATATTAGTTATAAGATCTAAGTTACTATAATAGGATAACTATGTATCTAGCGTTGCGCTACGCGCTCACCTTAGGACATTTTATTTAATATCAACATTGTAGGAAGCGAGTATATCTCGGGTACGTGCTTCTTGTTTCTTAGATTAGGAAAGGTAGATACAATAGCCTATACGTTTTAATTTAAAGGGGAGATCCTGCAAGCCGATTAGGACTAGCGATTTTAGGAATATTTAAGTTATAGTGCTGTATAAGAAGATGAAGTTAGCAAGATAGCATTTGCGTAGTTGGCAAAAGCATAGAAAAGTCATATATATTCTCTACTTAGACCTCTAGCTCAGCAGCTAGGCCCAGCAATAGTCGGGGGGCCTCCTCTATCTAAGGCGGCTCTGGCTTTCTAAGGCCTTAGCATCGTAACGCAGCGTCTATCGCAATACTTACAGTCATCAAGAAGTATCCATAACTATCACATACTGCCTATTTTTAGATTTCTCCCTACGCGTTTATTATTGCGTACTATATCTAGTAGTGCCGCTCATTCCTATCCTACCATTATCACTACATTCGCTATTATAGACCAAGCCAGCTAGGTACTAACGTAAGGCCTCCCTTTAGATATACCTAGGATATATACTGCCTTAGCAGAACAGAGCGATATTCCGCTCTCTACACTTCACCATCATAATTACGGACGCAGGTATTAGAAAACCTACTTAGTTAATAGCCGTACACGTAGGGTCCTACAGCCAGTTAGCTGCCTCACTGATTGCTAGGAGCTCTATAAGATAGGCGTCGGCCTAATCGGAGCTCGCCACCGTTTTCGAAAGCGTTGCTTTAGATGGCGTAGTATATACGTCAACTCCTGCCCTGCCATTACACACTAATACATCAACGTATATGTCAACCTGCCCTAGCCTATAGTCTTTAATAATAGCTCGAGCATGCTCTTTGTCCTTATATATTACTATATTAGGCTTAGCCACCCACGGCGGGCATATATACGGTTTAACCTCTAGCACCCCATTTACCTAGACGTCCTCGCACATCTCTACTGTCCTCTAGAGCGGCGATCGGTGCCGTCTACAAAGCCTCTGTCTTCAAATCATCTAATAAGGATGTGATTTGCCTAGTTTATAAATTAACACCCAGAACGTAATGGCCTGGTTACGCAGTCTTTGCTTAAAAGGGAGCAAGCCGGCTTCTACCTCCGCTATTAGCAGAGCAACGGTGTAGAACCCCCTAATAATAGCTTATGCCGTAATCCTCTGCGCCTGCTAGAGGAGCTATATTAACTCTTATATCGCAAGCGGGTACCATATTGGCAACGCGTAGTCTACTACTAGTAGGACCGAGCTCTTGGCTAGCTGCTTAACGCTCTTAAACCACGACGTAGCCTTCTTACTAGATGGCCAGTATCTAAATACACCTAGAGGAAACATTCCTCTTCCTTTACCTCTCTTAAGTAGTCTTCCCTCTTAGGTAAAAGAGCTGCCTACTATCTTTATAAATAACTAGTGGATAAGTTCTATTACAAAAGCTCTACTTTAGCTTCCGCCTAAATATCAACCAAGCTATATAGCTGTTTATAAAAACGTGATTTGCGTAAGACATTCATCAGGTTGTATAACCTTACTTTAACTTTATCTAGATAAGATAGTGTAGTTAGCGCTTACGGACCTATTTAAAAGCTAGCAATAATCCTATTTATCTTTATCTTTATCTTTTTAATAATCTCTATTTTATAGAGGAGTTCGGGGGACTATATATATTTATATTATAAGAGGGCCTTTTTTAGTAGATTCTATAGGTTTCTAGAAAACGTGATAATATTATACATGGCGAGGTACTTGTCCCTTCGCTACACTAGTAGGGAGGGCAGCCGACCCGCTCCAGCTATACCCTCAAGGTCTAGTTACAGGAAGTATTTAGTTAGCGCTCTGTAACGGCCTATACCCTAGTTAGTGTATAGCCATAATAGAATATACATATATATATACATACAAGGTCTAGTTAGTGCGGCTCAGCCACCCTCCCTACTAACGGTGGCGAGCTTAAAGTATTTTACGCTTTAATCACCTGCTATAAATACTGCTAATTATACTACCCGTCCTAATAAGCCTTTGTAGATATTTAGCTTGGCTTAGCGCTCGAATATATATATATGGTGAAAACTTACCTTAGCAAGCTTAAATCCGGAATAATTATAGGACCGACACAGGTAGACAGCGGCTTAATTAAACTGCCCCGCCTCCACACAGTCCTAAAGTTATCCCTCAACCCTAGCATAAAAGCGCAACCAAAGTCAAGAGCTATTCGCGTTGGAGTTAACTTACGCAACTTTATGCAATATATCGTTACCTCAATTAGCTGCGGTTGAACTTATCCCAATGGGTTAAGATACGTAGGAGGATAGATTATTTACAGTAGGATTCAACAGCAACTGGACAATATTATTTTAGCTAACGGTGTAGGTATAGAGGGTAAATGTTCCTAGAGTATATTCTAAATATTCTACTAACACACTTGGTTATAGGAAGTAAGTAGACCTGTAAATACTAAGATATACAGCTGCTGCTAACCTTGTCCTATTTGTTTATATAAGGAGTAAGTAAGCCTACAAATACGGAGATATACAGCTACTACTAACCTTGCCCTATTTGTTGGTGTAGGTTGTAAGTAGACCTGTAAATACTAAGATGTACGGCTACTGCTAACTTTATCCTATTTATTGGTGTAGGTTATAAGTAGACCTATAAATATTAAGATGTATAGCTGCTGTTAACCTTGTCCTATTTATTAGTATAGGTTATAAGTAGACCTACAAATACTAAGATATACGGCTGCTGCTAACCTTGTCCTATTTGTTAGTGTAGCTTATAAGTAGACCTGCGAATACTAAGATGTATAGCTGCTGCTAACTCTGCCCGTTTGTTGGTATAGGGAGTAAGTAGACTTACGGATACTAAGATGCACGGCCGCTATTAACCTTGTTTTATTTGTTGGTGTAGGTTATAAGTAGACCTATAAATACTGAGATATACGGCTGCTACTAACCTTATCCTGTTTATTGGTGTAGCTCATAAGTAGACCCGTAAATACTGAGATGTACGGCTGCTACTAACCCTATCCTATTTATTAGTGTAGCGAGTAAGTAGACTTGTAAATACTGTGATGTACGGCTGCTGCTAACCTTATCTTGTTTATTAGTGTAGCGAGTAAGTAGACCTACAAATACTAAGATATACGGCTGCTGCTAACTTTGTCCTATTTATTAGTGTAGTAAGTAAGTAGACCTGTAAACACTGAGATGTACGGCTACTGCTAATCTTATCCTGTTTATTAGTGCAGTATATATATAGACCTACAAATACTAAGGTGTGCGGCTGCCGCTAACTTTATCCTATTTATTGGTATAGGTTGTAAGTAGACCTGTAAATATTAAGATATACAGTTGCTGCTAACCTTATCCTATTTATTAGCGTAGCGAGTAAGTAGACTTGCGAATATTAAGATATACGGCTGCTACTAACCTTATCCTGTTTATTAGTGTAGGTTATAAGTAGACTTGTAAATACCGAGATGTGCAGCTACCGCTAACCTTATCCTATTTATTTATATAGGTTGTAAGTAGACCTGTAAATATTAGGGGTATAGCTACTGCTAACCTTATCCTGTTTATTGGTGTAGGCTGTAAGTAGACCTGCGAATACTAAGATGTACAATTGCTACTAATCCTGTACTGTTTATTAGTGTAGAGAGTAAGTAGACCTATAAATACTAAGATGTATAGCTGCTGCTAACCTTATTCTGTTTATTAGTGCACCTTATAAATAGACCGGCGAATACTAAGATATACGGCTGCTGCTAACCTTATCCTGTTTGTTAGTATAGGTTATAAGTAAACTTGCAAGTACTAAGAAGTACAGCTACTGCTAACCTTATCCTCTTTATTGGTGTAGGTTGTAAGTAGACCTATAAATACTAAGATATATAGCTGCTACTAACCTTGTCCTGTTTGTTTGTGTAGGTTATAAGTAGACCTGTAAATACTAAGGTGTACGGCTGCTGCTAACCTTATCCTATTTGTTTGTATAGTTTGTAAGTAGACCTATAAATACTAAGATGTACGGCTGCTGCTAACCTTGTCCTATTTATTAATGTAGTGTATAAGTAGACCCGCAAATACTAAGATATGCGGCTGTTGCTAACATTGTCTTATTTATTAGTGTAGCGAGTAAGTAGACCTGTAAATACTAAAATGTATAGCTGCTACTAACCTTATCTAGTTTGTTGGAGTAGGCTGTAAGTAGACCTATAAATACTGAGATATATAGCTGCTGCTGACTTTGTCTTATTTATTGGTGTAGCGAGTAAGTAGACCTGTAAATACTGAAATATACGGCTGCTACTAACCTTGTCTAGTTTGTTAGAGTAGGCTGTAAGTAGACCTACGAATACTGAGATGTATAGCTGCTGCTGACTTTGTTTTGTTTATTAGTGTAGCTTATAAGTAGACCTGCGGATACTAGGATATATAGCTACTGCTAACTTTGTTCTATTTGTTGGTGTAGGGAGTAAGTAGACCTGCGAATACTAAGATATATAGCTACCGCTAATCTTGTCCTATTTGTTAGTGTAGCTTATAAGTAAACCTGTAAACACTAAGATATATAGCTACTGTTAACTTTGTCCTGTTTGTTGGTATAGGTCGTAAGTGGACCTATAAATACTAAGATATATAGCTAATACTAATTTTATCCTGTTTGTTGGTGTAGGTCGTAAGTAGACCTGCGAATACTAAGATGTACGGCTGCTAACTTTATTCTCTTTGTTAATATAGGCTGTAAGTAAACCTACAAGTACTGAGATGTACGGCTGCTGCTAATTTTGTCCTATTTATTGGTGTAGCTTATAAGTAGACCTGCAAATACTAAGATATACGGCTGCTGCTAACTTTGTCCTATTTATTAGTGTAGGGAGTAAGTAGATTTGCAAATACTAAAGTGCACGGCTGCTGCTGACCTTGTTCTGTTTATTGGCGTAGCTTATAAGTAAACCTACAAATACTAAGATATATAGCTACTGCTAACCTTGTCCCGTTTATTAGTATAGGGAGTAAGTATACCTGTAAATATTAAGATGTATAGCTGCTGCTAACCTTATCCTATTTGTTGGTATAGGGAGTAAGTAGACCTGCGAATACTAAGGTATATGGCTGCTGCTGACTTTGTCTTGTTTATTAATGTAGCTTATAAGTAAACCAGCAAATACCACAATGTACGGCTGCTGCTAACTTTGTCCTGTTTATTAGTGTAGGTTATAAGTAGACCTGTAAATACTAAGATGTATAGCTACTGCTAACCTTGCCTTATTTGCTAGTATAGGTTATAAGTAGACCTGCGAATACTAAGATATATAGCTACTGCTAACCTTATCCTATTTATTGGTATAGGTTGTAAGTAGACCTGCGAATACTAAGATATATAACTGCTGCTAACTTTGTTCTATTTATTAGTATAGGTTGTAAGTACCCCTGCGAATACTAAGATATATAGCTGCTACTAATCTTATCTTATTTATTGGTGTAGGTTATAAGTAGACCTGCAAATACTGAGATGTACAACTACTACTAACCTAGTCCTATTTATTGGTGTAGGTTATAAGTAGACTTACAAAAACCGAGATATACGGCTGCTGCTAACTTACCCTATTTGTTAGTATAGCGAGTAAGTAGACTTATAAATACCGATATACAGTAATGCAACTGGTTTAGTTTACTATTCGGTTTGGTTCAGTTTTCTAATATTAAAAACCTTAACCGGTTATAATTTTAAACCAGTTTACTAACTAATATCAGCTTAGTACTTACTTAATTTATTAGTTAACCGGTTAAACCACTAATTAAATTGGTCTGGTTAAGGGCTAAAATTTATAACCGATCTAAACTAGTTGCATTACTGCTAATATGTATAGCTGCTGCTAACTTTATCCTGTTTGTTAGTGTAGGAGGTAGGTAAACCTGCGAATACTAAGATATACGGCTACTGCTAACCTTATCCTATTTGTTAGCGTAGAGAGTAAGTAGACCTATAAATACTAAGATATATAGCTGCTGCTAACCTTGTCCTATTTATTGGTGTAGGAAGTAGGTAGACCTGCAAATACTAAGATATATGGCTACTACTAACCTTATTCTATTTGTTGGTTTAGAGAGTAAGTAGACCTATAAATACTAAGATATATAGCTGCTGTTAACCTTATCCTACTTGTTACTATAGCTTATAAGTAGACCTACAAATACTAATATATATAGCTACTGCTAACCTTATCCTATTTGTTGGTATAGCGAGTAAGTAGATCTATAAATACTAAGATATACGGCTGCTACTAACCTTGTCCTATTTGTTGGCGTAGGGAGTAAATAGGCCTACGAATACTAAGATATATAGCTGTTGCTAACTTGGTCCTATCTATTAGTGTAGGGTATATATAGATCTACAAATGCCCCTTATATGTAACCGCTTAAACTAGTACTAATATAGATATAGCCCGACGACTAGTTCTATACCTTTAATAATATATTTACTTAGGATTTTATTAAAAGCTTGCCGTCTAGTATACTACTAAGCTAGCTTGCCCCAGTTTAGTATTGTGCCTGCTATAGTGCTATTATGGCTAGTAGCTTTAATATTAATCTTTTTAAAGTCCGTGCTGCTAAAAAAAATTATTAGCTTTACGCTCTACTTCTCCGTATATATAAATACTACTGCGATAATAATAAACTATATATCTAAATAGTTAGAAAACGGCCAGTATTAAAAATAGAAAAGGGGCGGCTATATATTTTCTCGTCATATTCTAATTTAGGTTAGTGTCTTTAACTCCTTATATACACTAGGCAGGGCCGTTACTTACTATATATCTTTACGTATAGAATATTTGGCTAACCCTAATAACGGCATCTAAATTAGCTTCCTAGTCTTACCTAAAGCTAAAAGTCCTATACGATTTACACTACTTCGCGTATAGCTTCGTTGGTGTAATAAGTCCTATAATTATAATAAGTATAATATTAGATCTAATACAGAATTACTAATAAGACTCCTCTATATTAGTAATCCGGATAATCCGGATTACAATCCTAATATTTTACGTCTTAATTATACTACGTAAATAGATGGAGGAAAATATGTTGCTGTATTCTATTGCTAGGGCGAACTTCTAACTAAAGATAAGAAACAATTTTATATAACCTAAAATAACATTACCTAATAGCTAAGAGGATTTAGTATCTCTAACCTGCTAAAGACTTTCTAGGACGCTGTTAAAGTGACTTAAGAACTTTACGTACTATACCTCTAGATTAACTTACTCTATATAATCCAATATAAGGACAATAAAGAAGATTAGAAATACAAATCTGGGCGTATAGAAAAGGTCTTCTCTTTAGCTTACTGCACAATTGCTATAACTTTAGCTGTCTATTTAAAAGCGGGATTTCTTAAGCGGAATATAAGCACTAAATATGTCCTTGTTTAAGATGCCTTAGGTAGGTAATTCTATATCTGCACTAGTGTGGATAATTTCAATAACGATATAGAAAAGGCTCGGCTTAATACGCGAGTATAGGTAATGTAAGAAAGGGTTTTATCTCGACAAACTATCCATTTTAGTAACAATTAGATATACTAGGAATGTGGTAAAGGGGTTTACTATAAAAACCTTACTAGACTAAAAAGGTAAGACTTAAGCACTATCTAATAGACTAATATCTTCCTAACTTAGATATTTTACTCCTTAGCTTACTTTAAAAGAAGTTCTTTATACTTAATCCAAACTTCCTAAACTAGCTCCTTAGGTTAGGCGACTAACGTACTATAGAATTTATTTACTTTCTTTTTAAGGATTACTTAAAGCGCGACCTTATAGAGAAGATAGATAGAGTTGTTGCAATATCTAGGTTAAAGGCCCGTATTATAGGCGCTTTAAGGTGCCAAAGTAGATATAGCATCTTTAAGCAGTACCTTTATAGGAATCTCTTATAGCAGGCGTCTAATAATAAAATAGGGCGGATTAAATACCCTACCTAAAATGTGCTATTGTAGTTATAGATAGCATATAATGGGGGTATTTAGTTTATAAACATCCCTTTTAGCATAGTTAATTAGATTAATAACCTCCGGTTTAATAAGGAGCGTAAATCTGCACTAATTACTAATATAGGGGAGTTTTAGGATTGTATAATAGAACTAAATAAGAAATATTATGCTATCTTAGATTTCTATAGAATAAAAAGAGGATAGATATAGTATAATATTAAGGGTAAGGATCCTTAGAAAGAACAATGCGTTATTACTAGAAGGAGGTCTAAAATAGATAGGGATGGATTAGAGGTTAAGGAGTTCTATATATTAGTTATTAGGCCGACCAGTATAGATGGCAAGTATAGGAGGGTTAGAGTTAGGCTGATTTAGAGTAACTATATAGTGAGATAGAGGCTTAACATGCGAGTTATATAAACGACTTTATACTAGAGAATTATAGCAGAGTAACCGATGTATGTATAGATTTAATATTAAATTATAAGGCATAGTCTATATATTATAGTGGTATAATTTAGCCCCCTAGATTTAACATTTAAATTAGGCAAAGTCTTTAATAAACTTAGGTAGACGGAACTAATAGATAGATAGACATCTTCTTCTTAAATACACTCTTTTCTTTTCTTTTTACTAACTGCTTTACTACTAATTACTTTTAGCTTTTCTACTAACTAGTTCTAACTAACTGTATCTATAAGAGCCTATACCTTTCTACAATATAGGCTTCATCTACCTATAGTGTTTAGTTAGGGCTAGGACGATCTATATAATTGTATATTAGGCAACAATAATACACTTTATCTTCACGTAGCTGTCTAAGTATAGCGTTTGGCTATTCTGGGTAAAGCTTACTACTAAGACTGCTGCCTAAGGTAAGCCTAAGTAGTTTTACTACGCGCTTGGCTATAGAGCTACCATCTACTAATACCCGCACTTTTAGGACGGGTTCAGAAGCAGAATAATTAGCGGTATTTATAGTAGATAATTAAAGCGTAAAATACTTTAAACTCGCCCCCGCTAGTAGGGAGGGTGGCTAAGCCGCACCGACCAGACCCTTATAGGCTTTATATTGTAATAGAAGTACTCTTTAGTATAGTGGCAAATTACGTAATTTTAGCTATAGCGTATTTGTGGCTAGAATACTAAAACTTATATTAGTACCCCTGCTTACGGGCTAAAGTAAATAGTGTTGTAAATGTATAAGGGTAAAGCTGCAATCGCTAGCGGCTATATTACTAAACTTGCTTTAAGGTTATTTTACGCTAGGAGTTATGCAGGTTATATACGAAGAGAGGATAGGTAATAAGTAGATACCACTTTAAGATATATCTACTTCTAAAGTTAATAAGTCTAGAAGTTACGTAACTTATTTAGGTGGGGTTACTACTAAGATTATATTACCTAACTTTTAGACTACCTATGCGTTGGAGTTAGCCGCTCTAATATCTAAGCGTCTGTATAGCTATAAGCCCGACAGCTATAAGCTTAGCTAAGTGGATAACATATATAAATTACACCGTAATAATTATATACGACGAGCGGAGTCACTTTACACTAGCTAGGATTAGTAACTGCTCTAATTGGAAGTACTAACTAGGGTAGTAAGCTTATATAAAGTTGCGCGCTATAGCAGCTATAAGGCTATAATAACTTTTTAGCATTATAGTAAGGTTCTAAGGCTTAGATAACGCCATTTATAAGTATTAAGGAGTGGTAAGAGCTTAACGGTAGTGCTATACGGAAGGAATTCTATTTCGCTAAAGAAGGAGGCTCTCTATAAATTAAGCGCGAAGGCGACAAAGCGTAACGTAATTTTTAGATAGAAGGGGTCCAGGATATTAAGGAATAGCTATAGCATATAACCTATATAGGGTTATAATTAATATTAACGTGTGTATAGATTTTGAGTTGCGTAAAGTTAAGGTACCCCTTATATTTCTCGGCCTGGTAGGTTTCTTAACCCGTAGGGAGGGATGTTAGCTAGTGATTAAGAATTCTAAGATAAGGACTAGAAGAAGGTTGAGGAAAGGACATGTCTATATATATAGCGCTAAGGTTCGGCCAAGCCCCTAACTAGGGTCTGTAACAGTGCCGTAATAAATACTACTATAATTAAGTAAACTAAACTGCCTAAAATTAGTTCGCTGAAATTAGTTCACTTCTATAAACATTTCTATTCCCTTAAAACCATTATCCTATACATTTTCTTGCTAGAAATATAGTATACGTATAAATTTACTAATAGTAAAAGCACCCTCGCACTATCGTAGTTAAAGTTATATAAAAGGACTAAGTTATAGTAACTACCTAATAAGATATGCCTAGAAAAAAAGAGGAAACTAAAGAAACTAAACTAGCAACTAAGATGTTTTAGGGTGCTCTAAAAGGGTATTTACTAAATCCGCTAAAACTCTATTTTACTCCCTAGTTACCCGGCTCCAACTAAGGCTTTACTAACAACGCCAATTTGAACCAATTTTAAGTAGAGAGGTACTTATAATGGAGTGCGGCAGAGAGGATCTAAGGCCGTTTTCGGGTAGAACTAGCTGGTAACGGCTATAATAAGATATATTGCCATAAGAAGGACTCCTTTAAGCCAATCTATTTGAAGTTAGTAAAAGTAATGCTAGGTAGCAAAAAAAATAAAAAATAAAAAATAAAAAAAACCTACGAGATTTGCTATTCTGGATAAGATAATTTACTAAAAGTATAGTAACGAATAATATAGTGATCTGGAAGGTATTAAAATAAAGTGTTATATAATCCCGGCCTATAATCTAACTAACTATAACAATAAAGGGGAGAATAAAAATAGCAATTTATATGCTAGATTTAACAGCAACACCGATTACTAGATCTATTTTGTCCTTATAAGCTACCGTAACCACTATTATATACTTAGCAGCGTTGCTAATAATTAGGAGCAGAATAAGACTAACAAAGGTAGTGGAGATAGTGCCACTTACCGTAACCTCGCTAATGCTATTAACTATAAATTTAGAGTAAAAGGCGACTAAGGTAGTAGAAATCGTAAGAGTAATAAGTGCACCCTAGATCGTTAGTTAGGGCTTATTAATCTTATCGTCTTCTGCTTCTATATTTAAGTCCTATATAAGTTATTTTTGGTTTACTCTACCTCTAGATACGGCCGCCGTTCTAGCGCCGATTTATGCAATTTTACGGAAAGCACCACCCTCCCCAACTTTAGAGGATTTGCGCTTAAGAACCTTTTAGCTAGAAGCATTATACATTTTAGCGTATAACTTTAGTTAAAAGATAAGGTAGCAAGTATAAATAACTAAAAGAATAATAGCTGTTCCGCGTAAAAGCTCCTAATTAAAAGTAGAGCTATTAGAGTCCGTAGCTAAGTAGGTTAGTATCCATCTAAAGTCTAAAGTCCTTATTAAACTTACTTAACAGTATAGAATGGAAGACAGTTGGAATAATTAGGCTGCTAATGCATAGAGCTAGAAGGCTAGCTATAGTCTATACGACTATAATATTAAAGTACTACTCCACTTGGTTAATACCTTTAAAGAAGAAGTATATTCTAAGAATAAGGAGCAAGTTTAAAAGTATACTACCAACTAAGGAAGTCTTAATAATAGTAATCTCGTTCTTAACTAGAGCTTAAATAAATATAATTAATTCTACAATATTTCTATACTTAGGGTTAAATAATAATAAGATACGGAAGGGGCCTAAATACGTACCTAAAGGTTGCGTTTAAAAGACTACCGAGTATCTTACTAACGCGGAGAGTAATCTCTTTAGTAGCGTAACTAAGCATTACAGCGAGTGGAATAATAGCAATAAAGTTAACAACAAATATCGTAACGCTATTAATATTAAGATAGTTAACTATAAAACCAACGGGAACGGTAACTAGGAGAAGGTTTATCTACGAGCTAAATAGGACGGCGCGAATCTAATGCTTAATCGGAATTTTATATTTAAAAGTAGCTTTCTACCTTTTAGACTTTATAGATTTCTTCATTTTCACGCAATCTAAGTCTTTGTTCTCTTCAGTACTCTTATATAAAGGGTTTTTAAACTTTAACCTATTACCAGTAGTAGCTAACTCTTTGCTAATACCCTACGGTGGCTAGGGGCTTTTGTTATAAAGTATCTGCCAACTAAGGGCTATAAGGGAAGGCTTTTCGGTGGTTATAGAAGCTAGTAGTGCAGTACTAGCATATTAAGGACTTAAAAACTCCTTCTTAGCCTAACGGCTCTCTAGGCGCCTTTACTCCTTAATTATAGGTTTAAGATATATTTCTAATAAACTTTATGGGCCTAAGCCGGACTCTTTATCAGGCTGTTTGTCATTAGACCTCCATATAAAAGGATTATACTTTAAAGTATATCCGTTAGTTATCTAGGCTGCTTAATAGGCTTTTAATCGTATTAAATCTAAATATGCTATTGTAAGTACGTTTTTAAAGTGCTCTTAAAGCAAGCATGCGCTAAAAATAGTCGGTTTTATAGTCTAGAGAATACGCACGCATAGTAAAGAATAAGAATTCTAACGGTAGTTAGAGCAGTTAGGCTAACACCAACGCTTTTAAAGCCGCAATAGCAATTTTAGCCTTATACGATTTAATATCACAAACAGAAACCAAAAGTAAAAGGGTAGAGTTACCCTTATTTATCGCAAAACAGCTTATAGCCTTATTAAGCCCTATCTAGTCAGTGGACAACGGTTAATATAGCCCATTAGGTTTAAATGCTGCGCCGCGGCCGCGCGGTACTGGCGCGCAAAAATCCGCCACTAGGGGCTTACAGCTCGGCGTGGTCTGAAAAAAGCTCGGCGTGGTCCAAAAGTTCAACGTGGTCCGAACTTCAAATTCAACCTCGGACGGACCACGCTTAGCTTCGGACCACGCTTAGCCCCCGCATATGTAATGCACATGCAATTTAAATAAAATAGAAAATGTAAAGTTGTTCGTCCATAAATCGTAAATATTATAGTATGCGAACGTTGCATATGCTGTGTATATGCCTCGATGTGGCCAAATAAGGTAATAGTAGTTAGTTATTAAAACATGGCCTGTGCATATGCGTAGCATATCCACAATAACAGTCGCACTACGACTTCTTCTCTATAATATTACAGCGTATGCCACGAGTATGTATAGCGCAACGTAGGTATAGGCCTTATATATACTAACAGAAAGACTAGGGCAAACTTTTAAAAATATATTTAACGATTGCATATGCTGCGTATACGCTTACCATAAGCAATCTAAGAATTACGGATTTTAATAACCCGTAGGTGGCCTCCGCTGCTAACCTATCTCCCTTTAGCTATTACTATAGTAAGCATATACTCCGTATATGCGTATATATACTTATAAAGCCTTATAGGCCTAATTCCAAATCTAAATCCCGGTTAGGTAATACCTGGTAAGTTATATAGTTGTATATGCACAGTATATACTTATAATAACTATAGCGCGCGCCGCTGCAGCTCTTACTAGTAGAAGACGTAAGTGTATATAGAATTGCATATCTAGTGCATATGCTAACTATATATAGCCCCGGCTGTCTCGGTTTAAGACAACGCAAGTATATACGGCTTTATGTACTGCGTAGGCATATACTAAGCGTATACTAAACCCGCCCAATGCCGCCTTTATACTCTTCTTAGTAAATACTATAGTGTATATTACTTATCTATACCCTATACGTAGTATATGCTAAGCTAAAGTATAGGTACGACATCGCAGTTAACGGCACGTAGATGTGCGGCTGTGTCTTTACCGCTTAACCGAGTATATGTTTTGCATATACGCAGTATCTATAGCTCCACTAATATAGCTATAGTATCGCTAGCATATCCGTAATAAGCACAGCGGTGCTTCTATATACTATTATATTAATATAGTAGCCCGGTATATACTTACTATATATAGTAACTAACCTAACTATAAACAATACGCTGGTTAGAGAGCTGATCGTGGGCGAGAAGTATATGCTATATATATGCAGCGTATATACAAGGCTAATGCATTATAGCGCCCTAAAACTGTTTGTTCTCTTTAGTACTTAGCGGGACGCTAGATACCTATATAAGCCCGGGTATGTTTATGCCCATATATCGTATATACGTCGCTAATAGTGTATATAGTCGTGGCCCTTTAGGGTCTAGGATCTCGGAGTATACAGATGCCTACACACTCTTTATGTATGCTTACTCTGTGCTGTATATATACTAAGCCTAAGCTAATTAAATATAGTGCCTAGGACTAGGGGTTTGCTACCTAATTCGGCAGGTAATTCTATTATAAGGTAAGAGCACTAGTATTACTTCTATATATGCGCACTATACCCCAATATATATATCTATCTATCTATATACTTATTCCCCCTAAGTTTAATTTTAGACGTAAAGGTACTTATAGGCCTAAGGGTAGCGTGTGTGAGGAACAAGCATGGCTATTACTAGGGCTACTGCCTAATTCCGAAACTAATGCTCGACTCTATGTTTAGGAGACTGGGAAAGTTAAATTTAGCGTATCCCCTATACATACATCACTAAAACCACTACTTAGTTATATTGCTAGCTTATCCGCGTATATACTACACATATGCAAACCCCTAATGTCTTTTACTAACTATAGGTTAATACGCGCTTATGCTAGGCGTATACTAACTTAAGGGAAACAGCGCGTTAGCCCTACTACTCCCTCCACTAACTCGAAGCGTAAGGTTAGTATTTTATCTGTATATATTTAGCATACGCTAACTATGTATATAGCGCGGCCTAACCCCCCCAAGCAACCGCGAGGAATCCCCCTTGCCGTCCACACGCCGCTAAAGTGGTAGGTTTACTTTGTATATACCCTATATATATATTACTAATGTTAAGCATAGGGGGCAGAAAACTAACTGGCCGCTGCCACGGTAGTAGTAAGAGCTCTAGTAAGTTTAGTTCATTCTACTGCGTATATTATGCTTATGCTCTATATAAGCCTCTCCTACTATAGGTAAAGCCCGTCGCTTGTCCCGCCTTACCGGTTAAGTCCTAGTATATACTAGGCCTGCACACTATATACGCAGTATGCAGTATATATTGTTGGAGTTTCGGCGGAGTTTACTAGGCGGTTAGGCTAGGTATATGCCCGATATAGGGCGCGGGGGCTATAGGCCTATATTAATTAATTCTTTATTTATAGTAATGGAACTCTATAATACTTGCTCTCCGTATACTATATATATACGCCCTATATACTAACACTATGCTCCTACGCCTACTTCTTAAGCTCTGCTAGTTCCTTTGCTTTATTATATATATCTTTAGCCTATTTTAATTTACTAATTCGTCTCTCTATATTTTGTACACGTAGTGTATATGCCTCCTTTTCTATCTCCTCTGTAGATAGGTTAGACCTATACCTCTTACCCGCAGTCTAAGGCGTTTAACTTCGAGATAGTAGAGGCGGCATTTGCGCTGCATATGCTGTAGATATACGCGACGTATCCGATACTAATACTATATCATTATCTACTATACTTATCTGTGATATAGTCTGCCCACTAAATATAGTAGATAATTCTATACTAGGTATATGCTGTAGATTCGGCTTAGGGGTATTAAATGGGTTCTAAGGATTCTAAGGAAGATTTAGTCTAGGATTTCTAGCTTGTTGCTTAGCTGCTTTCCGCTGTTTCTAGGCTGCTTAAGCTTAGCATCTACTCTGCATCTGCAGCGTATATACATACATTGTTTCTATAGCTGTACTGCTATCCGCTTTAAGTCGCAATAATTTCTCTATATATTATCTATTCCCGTCTCTTTATATAGCTCTTATAGATTAAATATCTCTTATATATAGAGTTTAAGTCTATATTAAAGCATTAGAATATACAGCGTATATACAGAGCGTATATATTACCAAAGTACTGCAGTAAGTACGTATAATTTTCGACTAGTAAAGTTATTGTCTTAAAAGTAACTACTTTTACCAATTCTAGTATACTTCCGTGTATATGCCCACCACTTATAAGGGACCTTTAACTTTTCCTTTATAAGCCTAGCTAGTATCTACGTTTTCTTCTTATTATTTATTTAAGACGTAAGCTCCGGATATAGTGTGTATATGCTTTGTATACGCGCTATAAGTTTCTGCTTTGTCTTCGCTTCCTATATCTGCTCTATAATATATCTTACTTTATAAGTTGGAAAGCGCTTTATAAAGTTTCGTTTAATATATACTAGGCAGAATACAAGCATATATTAAAGGTGTTCGTCCTATTTACGTAATGGGTCAATTAAATATAGGTAATCTCCAAAACCTGTATACCCTTAGCATATGCTAGGCATATACAACGCGTATATATTCTCTATACGTACCACTGGCTTGTTTCTTACATATATTAACTATAGCCGTGCGAAGTCCAGTTCCGTGAATGTGTGCAAATTATATAGATGATTGGGCAGCATCGCCTAAAACCTTAAATACTAGCTTAAACATCTTTGTATATGCAACACGTGTTTCTAGGTTAAGAAAGGCATATACCCATACCTTAATTCCTATTATAAATATTAGCCCACGCCCAGTATATGCTTAGTATAGGGCGTGCATACGTTTTAAATTCTTGTCCTATTCCGCAATTAAGAATAGATTCGTTTTACCTTATACCATTTTAAATGATAGGTCCATTTTAATATATGTTACGTGTTAGAATGCCTTAGCTTACGCGTATATACAACATACGATAAGGAAATACTCGTTATTAAAGTTATAAATTGCTCGAATCCATTACTCGGTGTTCTCTTTATATTAGTCTATAAAAAATTCGCGTACTATACCTACTTCGCTTAGGCTCTGTATATACATAGCGTGTATCTAACCTATACTTACTTATATATACCGTCCCCTCTGGGAATTATAGCAACCTCTCCTTTCGAATTAAAGTAGTAATTCGATCCTTAATATTAAGACTACTATATACTGCATGTAGTGTCTACGTCCTATACTTTCTGCATAAAGTATAATATTCCAATAATAGGATAAATCGACCTATACCATAGTAAGTAATTTTATTCGTATATACTATGCATATACTATACATATACGGGGTATACGTGTTATAAGGCTTAGGACTTCCATCTGCCTTATTACTTTAACTACGTTATTAGCAAGGTTAATTAGTAGCTTTATTAGGTATAATAGATAATATATATAAGAATTCTGTGTAATAAGGCAAATGTAAGGATACTATACCATATTAATAGGAATATAGCAATCTAGCTGTGTACTATATGTTTAGCTTACTACTCTACCTTAGCCTTGCGGGTGGTTAAACCCTATATAGGGTTAATATATACCTAGCGTATACAACATATAATATTACATACCATAATATTTTCGCTTTAATGTTGAATATCCAATATAGGTACATTCTTGTTTTAGTTCTTAAATTCTATATTTTATAAGTAGACGAAGGTATTAAATATCTACTCGGGCGGTTATTAATAATAAAGGCCAGGCAGTATGCCATGGTTTAGTATTACTGCTGCTGGAATAACCGATAAACTTGATCTGTATATAATAAGCATATATTACGCATACGCTGGCCATACGCGTACTCCATGCCGAAAAAATATTATTAGTCTGCTTTCACTACATACACGTTCTTATGTCCTAGGGTAGATATACTACCGCCATAATTATAGAATACCGTAGTAGTAGCTGTATATTATAAGTATATATTTAATATATATAAAAGATACTTACTTCTCTGTGCTTTGCTTAAGCTTTTTATTAATCTTTACCGCCTAGTATAGACGACTGCTACGCTTTTAGAGGTTGTTAATTGATTTAAGCTTAACCCTATTATATGCGGGGCATATATAGAGGATATTTTTATAGGCGTGCTCGCAGTGTCTAATGCCGCTATATTTAAACGCTTGATGAAATGCTTTTCCACTCTCTCTATTATTTTCTCTAAGAAGCTATAGTTGTATAATCTTAGGGTCACCAGTTTTATAGAATAAGAATTAAATCTACTAGAGGTATAAATATAGCATATGCCTAGCATGTATATTGCTTACCTTTGATATATACTACTTAATAACCTTATATACTATTTCTTTATCTGCATCTATAGATAGTAGAGGTGTTACTTTATAGATAAAGTGTGCAATTCCTTCCTTTCTAGTTGCCGGATATTCTGGCATTGCAATATAGTCTACTGCCTCTTGGATAACAATTTAATGTCTACCGCAGGAGCTAATAAGTGCTCCATAGTCTTAAAGTGTGCTCTAGCTATCCTAAGCATATGTATAGCCTATATATAGCCTATATATAGAGCGGTACAGAGTCTTACCTTAGAGAGACCTATATGAAATAGAAGCCGCTGTTATATACTATCTCGACCCTCAACCTCCTTATCCCCCTTATCCTCCTTATCTTTAATACTCTCTCTACTAATTATATTATCTTTAGAACCATCATCTTCGTGTTTAATGTTAGGTGCGATCTGGGGTATCTGCGTATACTTAGCATATGCATAGTATATAGTTGTAGATACTAACTAGGAGGCCGTTTAACCACCCTACTATACTCTTGTTTGCTTTAGTGTAGTTTTTACTTGTTATTAGTATAGTATAGGACGTATAAATACGCGTGTATATATATATGTGTGTGTGTATGTATAGGTATATATATATATATGTGTATATCTCTGTATATACGTCTCTGTGTGTATGCGTAGCATATGCTCTGGATATTTTGGTTTGTGTGGTTGCTTAAGTTAGATATGGCTACCGATGCGCGTTCTGTATGGGTAAAAGTTAAGTACCGCTGACCTTTTGCCGGCGCTCTATCGGCGACCACGCTTAACTTTCGCCGACCCCTATCGGCGACCACGTTCAACTTTCTCCGGACTACGCTCAGCTGTACCCCAAGTTTAGGTCGCCTATCTAATTCCCCACTAAAAACCACTAAACTTACTATTTTTTTAGTAAATTTATTAACAAATCCAGTAGAGTATAAAATAGGCCCTACTTTCTAGGGGACTGTGCAACCTAGGGGGTCGCACTCCCCTAGGTCGCACGATCCCCTAAGTCGCGCAATCCCCTAGGTCGCACGATCCCCTAAGTCGCGCAATCCCCTAGGTCGTATAATTCCCTAGGTCGCACGATCCCCTAGGTTACGCAATCCCCTAGGTCGCACAATCCCCTAGGTTACACGATCCCCTAGGTTGCATAATCCCCTAGGTTGTACGATCCCCTATAACCTATAATCCCCTATAACCCACGACCCCCTATAACCCACAATCCCCTAGGTCGCATAATCCCCTAAGTCGCATAATCCCCTAGGTCGCACGATCCCCTAGGTCGCATAATCCCCTAGGTCGCACGATCCCCTAGGTCGCATAATCCCCTAGGTTATATAATCCCCTAGGTCGCACAATCCCCTAGGTTGTACAATCCCCTAGGTCGCACGATCCCCTAGGTTGCACGATCCCCTAGGTTACACAATCCCCTATAACCCACGATCCCCTAGTCGCATAATCCCCTAGTTGCACGATCCCCTATAACCTACAATCCCCTAGGTTATACAATCCCCTAAGTTGCACGATCCCCTAGGTCGCACAATCCCCTAGGTTAATACCCGCTTAGCTTATACCTTTATTTAATAAAAAATATTGTAATGGATTAAATTAGTATATATTCTTATAGCATATGCCGGAATTATATTAGCAGTATTTGTTATTTAAGTATTTGCTAAAGGCGAAAAGGCTAAACTTATTACTTTATAAGTTAATATAAGCAAATATAGGTGGTTTAGTTCTAAACAGCTTTTAGGTACTATTTTCCGAGTCTCTAAGAAATATAACGGTTAGAATAAGATACTTTTATACTAACTATACGAATTCTATAAACTGCAAACTACTTCCTCTTCAAGTTTCCGTCCTAGCACTAACCTATTCTACTACACTTATTAACTTAGATTATACCTTAGCTAAACTTAGTTATAAGACAATAGCAGGCAGCTTAATAATTGGTTTAGTGCTTAGTGTTTTCTTATAGTTTATTCTTGCAGTCTTTCTTACCGCTTCACGATATAGACAGCTTAGAGTTAGTTTACAGAATTTATTTCTTATTATCTATATAATATACGGAATTTTATTCGGGGCAATAT
>Ga0307515_10002803_pt1 | contig 37096 bp, 32 predicted proteins | sample 17_EM_MG_FD_194513 | JGI IMG/M metagenome (GOLD analysis project Ga0307515, IMG submission 194513) | Populus trichocarpa ectomycorrhiza microbial communities from riparian zone in the Pacific Northwest, United States - 17_EM | ecosystem: Host-associated > Plants > Roots > Unclassified | place... | reverse complement strand
CAGAGTACCTGGACCTCAAGCAATCGGCAATGAGCCCAAGCTCCGGATCCTCGAAATCTTCTGGGCGCTTGCATGGACGTGCCTGCTTACCATCGTACGTCTCTCTTTACATTACTTGGAATCCCTCGCTTTCCCTCGCTTACTCTGTCTGCACGCGCGCGCACGGCTCCACTCACATATTGAACAGTCGAGGAGCTCAATGGCAACCATGACTTGTGAGTCAATTGGAACCTCCTCCATTAACATCGGCCATGTTGTGGAATATAGAGAGAAGTGGACAAGTGACTTCCTAACGTCCACATTTTTTATGGCGTACAATCTAAGTTATTTTTTGGCCAAAACCGGACGCAGAGGGGTTTCGCTGGACTAGACGGCCAGAAATGCATCGTGAATAGGTGAATGCATGAACTAAAGCTAGTTCGACTAATACTCCTCTCGGCGTTTGAGTCATACGGCGAACGATGTCGATATTTCGTACGTATTAAGGCACTCGTCCCTACCTAATATTATCTGTCGTAAATACATTTTGACTGGCCGAACAGTCTAAACGTGCGACGTGTCATCCGTTGGTTACCTGCCTCGGTCGCTTCGCGAACAAGGCACACGAGTCGGGCCATGGGAGAATCGAGATCTGATTCGCCCCACCAAAACTTCTCAAGGGGGTACATAATTCGTCCCGTCCACTCTGCGTTTACGGGAAGCTCGGTCTGAGAAGGCTGTCCTGTCCGCCACACGCTTTCCGTGCGGCGAGCGGGCTGTCGACTTCTCGCATTCCCTGACTCCTGCCATCTCCCAGTGCATTCGAGTCAACCCCCGTTGAATCGTGGAAACCCACCAAGACTCATATCGACCATTCTCCATGAATTCCAACTTCAATTCGCCTGACTTCAACTCGGACAACCCTGACCCAAACGATAGCACATCCGCCTTCGTCCTGTCCACTTCCTTCAAACGCCATCAGTTGGTGCCCCATGTGCCCCATGGCAAAGGCGATCATTTACTGCTTTGTGACGAAATCTATCAGTCGCCGCCTCGTCACAAAGCCCACCTGATACCTGTAGAAATATTCTCCGAGATCTTTCTATACACTGTCCAAGATGATCCACACTCTCAAGCGAATTTGATGCTTGTGTGCCGGTACTGGCGCCATATTATGCTTTCCACTCCGGGCATTCACTCTCAATTGAGGATCTATGGTTGGACAGAGAAAAAAGACGTCGAGAAGTTTGGGAGCAGATGGCTCCTTGATGTGACTGTTGATACACAACGTAGGCGATATTCTTGGGACAAGGAACTATATTTCAACCCTGTCGAATTTCATGCATGCTTTATGGCAGCAACAGGGGGAGCATCTAGATGGCGCTCGCTTGCACTTCTTTCACTTCCGCCTTCTGGAGAATACAAGGATTTACAAATTAGGCAACCTTTGCAGCACCTTGAGTCCTTCAAACTCGCCGCAAGTTGCAACCTTGGCAACTTCCTGGAGCCACTCATCACCGCAATCACCACAACTGTCACTCCAGGCTTTACTGTAATGGAGGTCCTTCACCCTGATGCTGCACTCCACCTTGTGCAACCTGCTCACTTCCAATTTCTCTCATCCCTCACAACCCTCAGACTTAATTGTGGCAGGATGCAGAATCCTGTCGATATCCTCCCATCCCTGAACAAGCTGGAGATCTTTGAGGCCCATCATCTTCGCTTCCCAAACTATTCACCAGAAGTTGATCTTCCCCTAACCCAGATCCTCCGTGTCTTGCATCTGAAGTCTGTTTCCGTCCAATGGATAGCAGGCCGGATCTTTCCTGCCCTCGAAGATTGCTCCATCATATATCCACACTATGCTGATACCATCCAGTCTGTGTATATGCCCTCATGTTCGAACCTGAAATATGATTCTAATAACCTTGGTGCCCTTGAGCATTTTCATTGCCCCCGCCTAGGCGAGTTGGCGATAAAATGTGGCCAATGGAGAAAATGGAGAGGGGATTTGCAGCTTGTGACTTTGCATCCCATTTTTGCTGCTCAGAGCTTGACCCGTCTGCAGCTGGAAATCAAATGCAGTGGATGGCTGTTGGCTTATATGCTGGGACTAACCCCAGCTTTGGAAGAGTTGTCGATGAGGCTTTGTAGCCCCAATGCACTGAACAGCGCTTTCTTCCGAGCATTTGCTGCTGGAGGGCACAATATAAGTGCAAAGCCACCAGGCAAGGCTATTGTGCCTCTCTGTAGGCAACTGAGGAAGCTTCATCTGCACTACAAAAGATGGTCGAGAGGCACAGAAAGAAATCGACTCATCCCGGCCTTTGGTGCTATTGTGGCATCACACCCAGCCAAGGAACAAGCCTTCTCATTTCGATTAAGCTTTGGTGAAGGATCAGAATTGCAGGAATGGATCGTCCATGAACCAGTGGAGAGATTTGATATTGAATTCGGAGACAGAACCTTCATTGGGGTTTCAAGCCCACTTGGCATAGTTCCGTTATCCAGGGCTTCAGTGCATTCGCCTAACAAGCCCATTACAGGGTTAGAATACCCTCCACTTCCTAGGGAGTCGGAATACATTGCAACTGATGAGGATTTGGAGCTTCCCATTGATTATTTCTTTTCCTTCCATAGCCTCAAAGAAATGAGGATGAGGGAATTAGGCCTGGGCATGCGGCCAAACACACAATCTTCGCCAGATGCACCCCTTTTCCATACACTCAAGGTTCTTATTGTTCACGCCTCTCGTCTGTCACCCTTGTCTAGTCAAACATTCCACAAGCTTGAGAGATACCAGGAAATTTTTGCTTCTGGCGTGGACGAACCAAGACAGGACCAGTTGACGGAAATGCCTGTCTGCACTAGATTGGTTACGACGCTCTCCAGACTTGCTACTTTGAAACTTCCACAGGTCTGTGAATTGGAAGTACTTGTTGATGACGAGGAGGAACCCGATTACCTCTGGGAAAAGTATGTCGCAGTCAACGCACAGCTATCAGGATTGAAGCTCCTGAGCTTATCCACAACCCCACGTGGAACCTCATATTTCAATGATATCCCAAAGATCCTTGGATCGTTACCAGCTCTGGAAACCTTGGTTCTCCACCATGTGCATCTGATTGATCCATATGTTACCTTATTTGAGGCGTTTATCCCGATGAATGCACAGGGTACTTCTGAACCGATCTGGGAGGGCCAGATACCCGAAGTACTTTGCCCCAGGTTGGAGAGTCTGCAGATTGAAAGTATTATTAATCCCACTGTCCAACCAGATGCAGAGCTGATGCCAGTTCTCGAAAACATCGTCACTCTGCGTGCTATTATTGGGTCTCCTTTGAAGAGTTTCACATTTTATACTTGGTTTCCCAACAAAAAGTGGGAGCTGATTGGGAGAGATGGAAGTTTTAGGATGGAAGAGGTTGTTCCAGCTCAGGGATTTACACTTGACATTTGACCTGAGTAATTCTGACCCCATCACTGCAGTGACCATGCTTAGAACGATGTCAGAAGTATGTACATTGGGACGTTTTTCCATGCCTATACAAGTCTCGATTCCTAAGAATGAAACTGGTTTAAATAATCAATATGAATAATTCACCCACATCTTTTCATCCTAATTCTCTGCGCCTGGCTTATGCGTGTGCAGCAGCACCCATCCTTTGGACACCGGTCTGCAAGAGGGATGAGTGGACGATACGTATACTAGGAAGGTATTAAACACAGGTGCGAACGACGCGCAATTTATGCGAACACCAAGACATGATGACGCTAACAACAGGCACTGCAACGAAGCAGGCATCAACAGGAACCACGGAAGTGGACGGCGACAAACGGCAGGCCTTTATTAACCACACAATATCAACGACCAGCATCGAGCCGACACATGCACCAGTACATGACAGAATAAGAAAGAACATTTCTAACAGAAGGGAATGATGCCCATGCTCTATTTGCATCCTCCTGGTGCTCCTGAGCTTACCCCGTGTCCGCTGGTCAGTCTGCAATGCGCGACGCGGTTCGATAAATTTTGTGGAGGCGAAATGGGACTATGGGAGATCCATCTTGTCAGCCCCCACGCATGACATTGCCCGATTTCGTCATAGCGTTGACTTTTGTGCTTGGTGTCAAATTCGGCTCGTCGGTGAGGACATTTCATGAGATGTGTTGCACCTTCAAAGGATGAACTGGATGCGATGCCACCAGAGCAGGCGGAATATCGCAATGTATCCACACCATGGTGGAGTCAGGGTAGAACAAGCCAAGGTTTTGCCGATTGTGGACAATGTGGATGTGTCTTCGCGATATGGCCGAAAAAAGACCGACAGAGTGTTGGCTGTGGTGCGTGTATGAGAAGGTGTTAGTGCTCCTAGCGGCCTCCTTACGTACTCTAGTGGTAATTGTGGAGCCGCCGATGCAGCCAGTGTCGATGCAGCATTACTACTTCTGCCCACAGGGAAGAAGTCAATTCTGCTCATGGTGAAGAACGCTGGGTCTCGAACACTGCAAGGGGCCACCGCCACTCTCGAGCCCGATCCATTCCCCACGCTTGACCCGATCTAGGCATCCCGGATGACTTCATTGGTAGCGACAATTTGATGGGTGCATCTTCGAGTTTCCCGGCGCCGCCTCAAGAAAGTCCTCTTGCGTCGAAGCAGACGAGACGCCACAGGCTCGCTTAATGACGATAGTCGAAAACCCAAGCGGAGGTCGAGGTCGAGGGAACGGATGCGGAGTGATAGTCATTGGTTCATGTGCGACCTCGACGAGCAAGCGATAACCGGCGGGACGACGCGAACGGCGGGCGTGCGAACCGGGAGATGGACCGACATCGTGAGTGCGTTCAATATGTTGAAGGGTGTCACATGACAGATGTGCAGTCCGATTTCGAAGGACACTCTCCGACCATGATTGTAATTTTCATCGCTTGATCAGTTTACCGACTCTGAAGTCGGTTATGTTGCTACATTGCTCACAGATCACCTTCGACCCACCGTCTCTCAAAACCAGACCCACCGTCACTCCCCAGTAGAGGACCCTCACAGTCACGGCCATCGTGCGTCGCTTACTTATTATGCACTCATGGCAAGTCGCGTTGGGATGTTCCTGCCTTCGAATTCACTCCAGCGTCCTCGAAGCACTGCATGAGGCTCGCATATCCTCGCCTTCACTACACCACACGTAAAAGAAGGTCCCCCCGCCGTCAGACGAACCACTGGTTGGCGGTGAATGGATGGGTGCTTCGTACAACCCCCGCTTTCTGGTGAACACGACATCTCCCATTATCACCGCCGATTGGGTGTTCCTTACAAGAGGCTCGTCAACGAGTTGACAATCTCAAACACCCTTCGTGGGTTCTAGTTATTCATCCGTTGTCCTCGCGCATGAGTTATTCACCCATACCGACTCCAATCATTGCTCTCGAATCCCAGTATATTCTTCGTGTATATACGTCGTTTCTACCAGGCGCATGAAGCATGAAAGGCGCCGTCAGTGCCGTTCGCTGTAGTCGAGTCCCTCCGATGCGGTGGATTCCGGCTAGCGGCCTCTTTACTCTGGTGGTAAGAGTGGAGCCGTCGATGCAACCAGTGGGGAAGAAGTTGGTTCTTGTGTCTCGAACATTGCAATGCCATTCTCAGTTCCGACGGTAACAAAGGACATCATTCTCAGACCCTCTCCCCACTCGGCCTGAGCCAGACATCCCGAATGAGTTCATTGGTCAGCGGTCAATTGATCGGCGTATTTCAACGCCGTCTCTTGTGCACCGGAGCAGACGAAACGGCGCAGGCTCGCCTAATCACCTCGATGACGACAGTCGAGAACTCGCAGAGGACGAGGACGAGGATGAGGGAGCGGATGCTGAGTAACCGTCATTGGTTCATGTGCGGCCTCGAGGTGCAAACGACGAACAGCGGGACGATGCGAACGGCGAGTGTGTGAACCGGTACATGGGCCGAAATCGTGAGTGCGTTCATTACAATGAAAGGATGCCAGCAACGACATCGATTGGACCCTCACACGACAGAGGCGCAGTCCATTTCCGTCTCCGAAGGACGGGTTGTTCATTCTCTCTCGAAAGGTCAAGAGCAGCATCTGCTCAGCATAGGCTCATGTCTTTCGTCTAGGACAACGTCTCCTCCTTCGTTCAGTGATCCATTCTCGTTTATGTCGCTCTTTCTTATTTCAACTCCACTTCCCTTACTTTCCGAGTCGAATGATCTGCTGACCATTTGTTTCTTGGCTCATAGGTCAGCCTATTTTAGACGTACATTGCCAATTACGTTTACGACGATCGCGTGAGGTCGCACATTCCTCTTCAACGAATATCGCCAACGGCCCCCTCTCGCCCGACCCATTGTCGCTCACCCGTCGACCCTTGCGTCGGTTTGTAGCCCGTAGTGATTTTGCGTCGAGAGGCACCTCACCTTAAGCCGCGAATGTCCCTCTGTGGCGCCCAAAGAAGTCCCGCGACGAAGAGTTGGCGGGTGCATGAAGAATGCTGCACGTCTCGAGTCTGGTAGGTCATTATAAATATTGTTTCTGTCGAAGCAGTCGTCTATCAAGATATTAAGCCCATCTACCCATTCTGTAGAACCGCTCAATGGCCCACATCGCATCCCCTCACTCTCCTGACCATAGTTTTCATCGCTGGATCGGTTTTACCGACTCGGAAGTCGGTCTCTTCTTGCTACTTTGCTCACAGATTACCTTCGATCCATCGTCTATCAAGACCGCACACGCTACACCAACTGAGAAGAGCACCCCGTCGTTATTCTCGCGCCACTCCCCAGTACAGGACCCTCACGGTCACTGCCGTCGTTCGTCGCGCCTCATTTCATTCCATTTCGTTCGTCGCTCGCCTCATGGCAAGTCGCATTGGGATGTACCTGCCCTCGAACTCACTCCAGCGTCCTCGAAGCACTGCACGAGACTCGCATATCCTCACCTTCGCTACACAGCGCGTGAAGGAGTCTCTCAAGGACCTCTCCCTGTGGGACGAACCGCTGCTCTGCAGTGGGTACGTGGGTGCGTCGTACTACGCATTTGTGTGCACCGCCCGAGGTGGTGGTACAACCATTCGTTCCCGCTTCTGGTGAACACAAGTCGTCCGTCAAGGTCCCTCGATTGAGTGTCCCTCCATCAGCGATGTAGGGCGGCGAGTGAATGGGTGATAGATCGTTTCATCACGAGATCAATACAGAGCCAATTAATCAACACAGTCATTGTTCTCGCTAAAAAGTATCTGGACGCTCACACCATCTAGAGTGGTCGGTAATGTACCCAAGCACTAAGATCCTCCTTGTCCTCTCAGCATTTGTATTCTTGTCCTTGTACATCTTTATTTACATATCCTAAACACTCAGCTAACGCTGGATCCCTTCACCTCCGCCATCTCCTAAAAGACCCACCGCTCGACGGAGATTAGAGCGCCCAATTCGACCGGAACCTCCCTTGTTGAGCTTGAAGGGGTCTAAAGAGCAGGACTAGAGACTCCCTTGGCCTTCAGTATTTGCCTTTAGTGTAACCTGGATTATATTATCTTCTCCAAACGTTTGGGGGCAAATTGCTCGAAGGACAAGTGAAAGAGATATCTTAGTTACCTCGATATGTGAATTGAAGTCGCTTAGACCAATGTACGATGAGGCGATGAGAGTTGAGATATCACTGTTCGAAGGTTAGGGTGTATTCACCCGTTGTTTTCGCGCGTGAGTCCCGGCCAACCCTTACCTTCGACAGGGCTGTCCAATAATGTGGCTTTTTGGTACAGTCACGGCTATTAGGTTTCTCAAGGGCTCGGGTGGCAAGGCCCAGGCTCAACTGCTCTTGACCTCCATCTCGCCCGACGAACGCGACTTACTTGTTGACTCGCTCCTATATTCTGCAGTAAACACGCGTAGAACGCCTTTGCAAGATGAATTCGCGTACAAGTGCGACGACTGACTGTTCGCCTTGCTGCAGCTCGCGCCAGTGCACCCACAAGTGCGGATAAGACGAAAAAAACACCAAATCCACCGCATGATGGCATCCATCTCGTCACGGACCTTTTCAAAGGGCGGTGGGGTCGGACGTCGTGAACTGTGCCCCCGAACTGATGTGCAACAACGCCAGGCTTACGCTCTGAGGGACGGCGTGCTGATCATTGATAATTTTGCTCATAGCTCGAGGGCGGCGGTTATCATCTGCTTCGCATTCGTTACCACTTTGCGAGATCGACCGCCCGCTTCGATGAGCATTCGCAACGTCGTGTCCTCTGTCTTTCGTACTGCGCTATCAGCATTCTGTCTCTTGCACCCACTGCAGTACCCTGTTCACAACCCCCGCGGTTGTCATTCCTCTCACCCACAACTCCATGTTCGTCCCTCCAGCGTCGAAAGCACCTGCTCTCGGACTCGTCTCACTGTCCTCTCGAATCTCAGCACAGGCTCCGCATGTATACTCCTTTGCCACCTGGTGCATAAAAGAGGTCGTCAGTGTCGTTCGCTATAGACAACACCCTGCACTGCAGCCGGCCGTCGTTCCGCGAGAGAGATTGTGATACGCCCCCGTTCTTCCTCAGCTGTGGCGAACGTCAGGATATCATCGTAGTCACCGCCGACCTCCGTGGAGTCCCACCGCGGTGATACCATTGGAGCGGAAGAGACGGCGAGGGAGCGCTGCAGCACCCAGCACGCTTGCTAATGGGTCATACGAGTACTATTTTGTAGTGTATAGTACCTGGACCTCGAGCAATCGACAAATAGCTCAAGCTATGCATCCTCGAAACCTCTGGGCGATCGCACGCTTACCCTCGTACGTCTCTCTTTACATTACTTAGAATCCCTCGCTTACTGCACCTGCACACCCTCGCGGTACTCCACTCACGTACGGGATAGGCCAGCCCCCCAATGACAGCCATGACCTCTGGGTCAATTAGAACCTCTTCTCTTAATAAAAGTCCTGTTGGGGAGCATTCAGGAAAGAGGACGAGTGACCTTACTGCCATCCAGGGTTTTCTATGGTGTAATACCTGTGAAACGACCAGAAGCAAAGAGGCTCCTTTGGACTGGACAGCCAGAAATAGATCTTGATTAGCCAATGTATGGATTGTAGCTACTTTGACTACTATGCCTCTCGGCGATTGAGCCATTCGTGGGACGAAGTCGTTATTTCGTACGTCCGTCATGTCAATATCAAAGACAAGGTCACGTTTGAGGGATTGTAGGTGACCAGGCCGAAGGCTCTTCTTATCGTTTGGCTATGGCAAGGTCGTCAGGAAGGGCGGTTGGTTTCGCAACTGATCGATCGAGCACTAACCCTTGATTGTACACTGCTCCGATTTCGAAACGACTGGGATTCAATTTTTCAATCTACCCCTTTAGGTCGTCCGAGTCCTTGAAAGAATTGTAACGAAGGTAACATCGTTCTCAAGGGTGAACGCGAACTCGCGCTGGGTGAAGAGACTTTGTTTGGCCTGCGGAGTTTGAAACCGCGTCGTCAAGGGAATCTTTCAACCAATGTTCACGTTCAACGTGTTGAACTTGTTCTCAGGCTTGTGACCGCTGAACAACTTGCGAAAGACGCGGCGTGATTCATGAAGAATACTGTGTGCGCCGTTCCTGGGTGCTTCATTATAAAATTAGTTTCTGTTGAAACCGGTCATTTGTCCAGGTGCCAAAGCCACATCCACCAAGCCTCTCGAACCGGCTCGATGGTCCACACTGCCTCCAATTCTCATTTCTCGGACTCGTTCTAGCGACGAAGGATACATTCGTGAAATTGGAAGGAGGCAAGCTCTTTAATTATGTCTTAGTTGCCTCGATACGACCACCATGTACGATGGAGCGATAAGATCGGCCAAGTTGAGAGTTGAAATATGTTGTTGGCAAATCTTCGAGGGTTGTAGCTAGCTCATCCGTTGTTCTCGCCCATGATCGAGTCATTCACCCATCCCGACTCCAAATAATGCCACATTGAATTAGGAGCGCTGGTTTGTTAGTACAATCACGCTCTGCCTGAGACCCAGGCTGGCATCGCTCTTGCCCTCCATCTCATCTCGCCCGACGAACGCAACTCACTTGTCGACTCGCTCCCAGAGAGCGGATAAGACGCTCCACCGCATGATGGCGTTCATCTCGTCACAGGGCCTATCAAGCGGCGGTGGGACCGACGCCGTGAACCGGGCCTCCGATCTGGCGAGCAACTTACTGTCCGACGGGCGGCGTGCTGATCATTGATAATTTTGCTCGCAGCTCGAGGCCAGCTGCTATCATCTGCCTTGCGTCCGGTACCACTCCGCAAGACCGCACGCCCGCTTCGACGCGCATTCGCAAGATAGTGTCCTCGGTACGATCCTCGGACTTTCGTACCGCTATGCCAGCACTCTGTCCCCTGCGCCCACTGCAATACCCTGTTCACAGCCCCCACGATTGTCATTCCTCTCACCCACAACTCCATGTTCGTCCCTCCAAAAGAACCTGCTCCCGGACTCGTCTCACCATCCTCTCGAATCTCGGCACAGGCTCCGCGTATATACACTTTTGTCACCTGGTGCATAAGCAAAGTCGTCAGTATCGTTCGCTGTAGACGACACCTTGCACTGCGGCCCGTCGTCGTTCCGCGAGAGAGGTCGTGATATGCCCCAATTCGTCCTCAGCTGTGGCGAACGTCGAGATATCGTGGTCACCGCCGACCTCTGTGGAGTCCCATCGCTGGGCGTAGGAGAGACGGGTGAGGGAGCGATACGCCGTCTCATCACCAACTCAATACACTTGCTACCGGATCATACGAGCACTGCTTTTCAGTGTGGAGTACATGGGCCTCGAGCAATCGACAAATAGCTCAAGCTCCGCATCCTCGAAACCCTCTGGGCGCTCGCACGCTTACCCTCGTACGTCTCTCTTTACATTAATTAGAATCCCTCGCTTATTGCACCTTCACGCCCGCGCGGTACTCCACTCGCGTACGGAATAGACCAGCCCCTCAGTGGCAGCCATGACTTCTGGGTCAATTGGAACCTCCTCAATCAATACCAGCCCTGTTGGGGAGCACTCAGAAAAGAGGACGAGTGACCTAACCGTTGTCCAAATTTTCTATGGTGTAAAATCACTGAAACGACTGGACACAAAGAGGCCCCTTTGGACTGGACAGCTATAAATACTGTACATATATATTGAATAGTCGATGTATAAATTGTAGCTAGTTCGACTACTAGGCCTCTCGGCGTTTGAGTCATACATAGGACGAAGTCGTTATTTCGTTCGTACAGGGGATGCGTGAGCCATTGATTTGTTCCTACCTAATCCGATCGATCGTGAATCCATTTCGACTGGAGGAGCCCCACGGTTCCATACCAGTATAGACACGTGCCCGTTTCGCGACCAAGGGCACGCGGGTCCGGCCAAGGGAGAATGAGATCTGATTCGCCTCATCAATCCTTCTCGAGGGAGCAGATGATTTGTCCCGTCCAGTTTGCGTTTACGGGGAGCCCGGCCTGTAAAAGCTGTCCTGTCCCGCCGCGCCACGCGCTTTCCGTGCGGCGAGCGGATTAGCATTCTCTGACCCCTGCCATCTCTCAGTGCACTCGAATCAATCCCCATTAAATCACGGAAACCTACCCAGACCCATATCCATCATTCCCCATGGATTCTGACAACCATTGGGCTGTCCTCCGGTCGCTTGACGTCGATCGGTCTAGGGCACCCTCCCTCTTCCACAAGCTGCCCTGTGACAAAATCTATCAGTCGTCCTGTCACAAAGCACACCTTGTCCCTGTAGAAATATTCTCCGAGATCTTTCTGTACAAGGTCCAAGATGATCCGCGCTCTCAAATGAATTTGATGCTTGTCTGCCGACACTGGCGCAATATTATGCTTTCCACTCCGGGCATCCACTCTCAATTGAGGATCTATGGTTGGACAGAGAAGAAAGCTGTCGAGAGACTTGGGAGGAGATGGCTTCTTGATGTGACTGTTGATATACAACATCTGGAGACTAATAGGTTTGGAAACATTGTACCAGGTGTTGATCCTGTCGAATCTCATGCATGCATTATGGCTGCAGCCGAGGCAGCATCCAGATGGCGGTCGCTTGCACTTTTTTCGTTCCCACCTCCTGGAGGATACAAGGATTTGCAAATTATGCATCCTTTGCAGCACCTTGAGTCCTTCAAACTCGCCGCAAGTTGCGACCTTGGCAACTTCCTGGAGCCACTTCTCACTGCAATCACCACAACTGTCACCCCACGCTTTACTGTAATGGAGGTCTTTCACCCTGATGCTGCACCCCACCTTGTGCAACCAACTCACTTTCAAATCTTCTCACCCCTCACAACCCTCAGACTAAATTGTGGCAGGATGCAGAATCCTATCGATATCCTCCCATCCCTGAACAAGCTGGAGATATTTGAGGCTCATCGTCTTTCCCTCCCAATTTATTCACCAGGAGTTGATCTTCCCCTAACTCAGATCCTCCGTGTCTTGCATCTAAAGTCTGTTTCTATCCAATGGATGGAAGGCCGGATCTTTCCTGCCCTCGAGGAATGCTCGATCATATTCCCACACCACCCTGATGCTCTCCAGTCTGTGTATATGCCCTCCTGTTCGATTCTGAAATATCACTCCAATAACCTTCGCACCCTTGAACACTTTCATCATCCCCCACTGGCTAGATTGGAGGTAAAATGTGGACAATGGAGGACCTGGAGGGGGAATCTGCAGCTCGCGACTCTGCATCCCATTTTTGCTGCTCAGAGTCTGACTCGCCTGCATCTGGAAATCAAATGCAGTGAGCGGCTATTGTCTTATATGCTGGGACTTGCCCCATCCTTGGAAGAGCTATGGATGGGACTTTCGAACCCCCATGCACTGAGCAGTGCGTTCTTCCTGGCATTTGCTGCTGGTGGGCGCAATACAACTATAGGGCCATCAAGGCAGACCATTGCACCACTATGTAGGCAACTGAAGAAGCTTCATCTGCACTACAAACGATGGTCAAGAGGCGCAGAAAGAAATGGACCCATCCCGGCCTTTGGTGCTATTGTGGCATCACACCGGGCCAAGGAACAAACTTTCTCATTTCAATTGAGCTTTGGTGAAGGGTCAGAATTGCAGGAATGGATCGTCCATGAACCGGTGGAGAGATTTGATTTTGATTCGCAACGAGACAGAGCCTTCATTGGGGTTTCAAGCCCGCTTGGCATAGTTCCGTTATCCAGGGCTTCAGTGGGTGGTGACTACCGTCGTCGTACAGAGTTAGAATACCCTCCACTTCCTAGGGAGTCGGAATACATTACAACTGATGAACAGTTGGAGCTTCCCATCGACTATTTCTTTTTCTTCCATAGCCTCAAAGAAGTGAGGATGAGGGGATTAGACCTGGGCCCGCAGTCAAACACACAATCTTCGCCAGATGCACCCCTTTTCCATACACTCAAGGTTCTTAGTGTTGGCACCTCTCATCTGTCACCCTTGGCTGGTCAAACCTTCCACAGGCTTGAGAGATACCAGGAGGGATTTGCTTGGCTTATGGATAAACCAAGACAGGACCGGTTGACAGAAATGCCTGCCTGCACTAGATCAGTTACATTTCTCTCCAGACTTGTTACTTTGAAACTTCCACGGGTCCGTGAATTGGAAGTACTTGTTGATGATGAGGGGGAACCCGATTACCTCTGGGAAAAGTATGTCGCAGTCAACGCACAGCTATCAGGATTGAAGCTCCTGAGCTTATCCACAAGTGCAGTAGGAGCCTCACATTTCAATGATGTCCCAAAGATCCTTGGATCGTTACCAGCTCTGGAAACCTTGGTTCTCCACAAGCAGCATCTAGGTTATCCATATATCACCTTCTTTGAGGCGTTTATCCCAATGAATGCACAGGGTACTTCTGAACCGATCTGGGAGGGCCAGATACACGAAGTACTTTGCCCCAGGTTGGAGAGTCTGCAGATCGAAGGTATTCGTGCCACTGTCCAACCAGAGCTGATGCCAGTTCTCAAAAGCATCGTCACTCTGCGTGCTATCATTGGGTCTCCTTTGAAAAGTTTCACCTTTTATCATCGGGGTTGGAATTCCAACTCGAGCCAAAAGTGGGAGCTGATTGGGAGAGATGGGAGTTTTATGATGGAAGAGGTTATTCCAGCTGAGGGCTTTAAACTTGACATTTGACCTGAGTAATTCTGGCCTAATCACTGCAATGATCATGTCTAGAACAATGTCAGGAGTATGTACATTGGAATGTTTTTACATGCTTATGCAAGTCTCTATTCCTAAGAGCGAAACTGGTTTAAATAATTAATACGAATAATTCACCCACATGTTTTCATTCTAATTTCTCTGCGCCTGGCTCATGCGTGCAGCACCACTCCTGCGGCATCCATCCTTTGGACACCGGTCTGCAAGAGGGAGGAGTGGACAATACATATACTGGGAAGGGAATGAAGCTCATGTTCTATTTGCGTCCTCCTGATGCCCGTGGGCTCACCCCGTGTCCGCTGGTCAGTCTGCAATGTGCGACGCGCCTTCGGCAAATCCTGGGAGGCGAGGTGGGACCATGGGAGATCGATCTTGTCAGCTCCGACGCATGCCATTGCCCGATTTCGTCATAGTGTTGACTTTTGTGCTTGGTGTCAAGTTCGGCTGGTCGGCGAGGACACTTCATGGGATATGTTGCACCTTCAAAGGATGAAATGGATGCGATGCCACCAGAGCAGGCAGAGTTTCACAATGTATCCACACCATGGTGGAGTCAGGTGGAACAAGCCAAGGCATTGCCGATTGTGGACAGTGTGGATATGTTTTCGCGATATGGCCGAAAACGACCGACGGGGTGTTGGCTGTGGTGTGCGTGTGAAAAGATGTTAGTGCTCGTAGCAGCCTCTTTACTCTGGTGCTAAGAGTGGGGCGGTCGATGCAGCCAGTGTCGATGCGGCATTACTAATTCTGCCTATGGGGAGAGTTGATTCTGCCAATGGCGAAGAACGCTGGGTCTCGAACACTGCAAGAGGCGACCGCCACTCTCGAGCCCGATCCATTCCCCACGCTTGGCCTGATCTAGGCATCCCGAATAACTTCATTGGTCAGCGACAATTTGATGGGTGCATCTCCGAGTTTCTGACGCCGCCTCAAGAAAGTCTTCGTGCGTCGAACCCGACAAGACGCCACAGGCTCGCCTAATCTCCTCGATGACGACAGTCGAAAACTGAAGCGGAGGTCAAGGACTACGGAGCAGATGCTGAGTGATAGTCATTGTTTTATGTGCGACCTTGACGTGTAAGCGATAACCAGTCCCGACCCGAACGGAGGGTGTGCGAACCGGCAAATGAGCCGAGATCGTGAGTGCGCTCAATATGTCGAAGGGTGTCACATCACAGATGTGCAGTCCGATTTCAAAGGACGGATACTCGCCGACCGTGATTGTAATTTCATCGCTAGATCAGTTTACCGACTCTGAAGTCGGTCGTGTTGCTGCATTGCTCACAAATCACCGTCGACCACCATCTCTCAAAACCGGACCCACCCCGTCGTTAGTACCGTTAATTCCCGAGTAGAGGACCCTCACGGTCACGGTTGTCGTGCGCCACTCGCCTATTATGCACGCATGGCAAGTCACGTTGGGATGTTCCTGCCTTCGAATTCACTCCAGCGTCCTCGAAGCACGAGCCTCGCATATCCTCGCCTTCACTACACCGCACGTGAAGGAAAACCCCACCTTCTGGTGAACACCAGATCTCCCATCATCGCCGCCGATTGGGTGTTCCGAACCAGAGGCACGTCAACGAGCTGACAATCTCACTAGTTATTCATCCGTTGTTCTCGCGCATGAGTTATTCAACCATCCCTACTCAATCATTACTGTATCTTCGACGGCGCTGTCCAATAATGCCACGTCGAAGTACGGCGAATGTTTTCTCAAGGACAGAGTGCATTTCAGGTGCCAAGTTCCTTGAGAGCCAGGCCCGCCTTGAGCCTACAGTCTAATCTGGACTGAAGACAAGCAGCCCAATTACTCTTGACCTCCATCTCGCCCGACTCACTCGACTCACTCGTCGACTCGCTCCTATATTCTACAATAAATACGCGTAGAACGTTTCACAAGATCCATTCACGTACAAATCGACGACTGGCCGTTGGTCTTGCTGCAGCTCGCGCGAGTGCTACCCACAAGACCGGATAAGACGAAAAAAACAATATTCCGCCGCGTGGTGGCATTCACCTTGTCAGGGAGCTTCTCAAACGGGAGTGGGATCGAACGCCGTGAACTGGGCCTCCGAACTCGTTTTACCAGTGAGCAACATTACTATCAGAGGGATGGCGGGCTGATCGTTGGTAATTGTGCTCACAGCTCGAGAGCCGCTGCTATCTTCTGATCTTTCCTGAGACCCAGACCCACCTCAGAGCCTAAGGACGAAGACACGCGGACGCCGGAAAAACATTCTAGCGTTGATCTCCATCTCACCGAACGAACGCAACTCACTGGTCGACTCGCTCCCATATTCTGCTGTAAACACGTGTAAGGGCGTCTTCGCAAGATGCATTCGTGTACAAGTGCGGCAACTGGCTGTTGGCGTTGCTGCAGCCCGCGCAAGTACTATTCACAAGCACGGATAATGCAAAAAGAAGCTTACTCCACCGCGTGATGATATTCACCTTGTCATAGACCCTTTCATGTGGCGGTGGGATCGGACTCCGTGAACCAATGGGGCCGCCAAAGTGAGCAACGGCGCTAGGCTCACTATCCGAGCGATGGCGTGCTGATCGTTGATGATCTTACTACAGCTAAGGGTTGGCTGCTATCTTCTGCTTTCCTTTGACAACCAATCTGCAAGGTCGCACGCCCGCCTCGACGAGGATTAGCAACTTAGATAACGAAGCACCCTCTGTCTTTTGTACCACGCTGGCAGTACTCCGTCTCTTGCCAGAGATCCCCACTTCCATCCCCTGTTTACGGCCTCCGCGGATGTTATTACTCTCACCCCCATCTCCATCGCTCGTCCGTCGAATGACCACTCGGACTCGACCGTCCTCCCGAAGCCCAGCGCAGGCCCTGCGTATATACGCCTTTTCCACCTGGTGCATGAAAGGAGTCGTCAATGCCGTTCGCTGTAGTCAATGTCCTGTACTGGAGTAGATTCCGGTCATCGTTCCGCGAGAGAGATCGTGATACACCCACATTCGTCCTCGGTTTGTGGCGACCGTCAAGATTCCGGCGTCACCACCGACCTCTTTGGGGTACTACCACTGGCCGCAGAAGAGATGGGCAAGGAAACGGTGCGTCGTCTCATTACGCACTCAATACGCTTACCAATGGATTATCCTAGTACTAATTTTTAGTGTAGAGTACCTGGACCTCGAGCAACCGACAAATAACCCAGGCTCCTCATCCTCAAAATCCTCTGGGCGCTCGCATGCTTACCCTCATACGTCTCTCTCGACATTGATTTGAATCTCTCGCTATCCCTCGCTTAATGCACCTGCAGACCCGCACGGTGCTTCACTCATGCACGCAACAGACCGCCGCTCAACGGCAGCCATGACTTCTGGGTCAAATGAAACCTCTCCTATTAGCATCAACCCTGTTGGGGGGACATTCAGAGAAGAGGACGAAATACCCTACTGGTGTCCACATTTTTCTATGGTGTGAAACATAATTTATTTTGTCTGAAAACGGACGCAAAGAGGCTTCGTTAGGATAGACAACCAGAAGTACGCCTTGAATAGGTCAATGTATGAACTAAAGCTAGTTCGACCACTACTCTACGCCTGAGCCATACGGGGAACGAAGCTGCGTACTGAGGACGTGTGAGCCGCTCACTCGTCCTTACCTATTCTTATCTATCGGGAATTCATTGCAACTGGCCGACCAGTCTGAGCGTGCAACGTGTCATCCGTCTGCTGCCCGCCTCGGTCTGCTTTGCGAACAAGTCAGCCCAGAGGGAATGGAGACCCGATTCGCCTACCAAAACTCCTCGAAGAGGCACATACTTCGTCCGTCCAGTCTGCGTTTATGGGGAGCCCGGCCTGGCACTCTCTGAACCCTGCCATCTCGCTAGATCAGTTTACCGACTCCGAAGTCGGTCTCGTGTTGCTCCGATCCACCTTCTCTCAAAACCGGACAGCGCCCCGTCGTTACTACCGCGCCACACCCCAATAGAGGACCCTCACGGTCACGGCCGTCGTTCGTCGCTTACCTATTATGCACTCATGGCACGTCGCGTTGGGATGTACCTGCCTTCGAACTCATTCCAGCGTCCTCGGAGCATTGCACGTGGCTCACATATCCTCACCTTCACTACACCGCGCGTGAAGGAAGGACCTCCCGCCGTCAGACGAACCGCTGCTCTGCAGTGAGTGGATGGGTGCTTCGTACAACCCCCGCTTTCTGGTGAACACGACCCGCCGATTGGGTGTTCCTTACCAGAGGCTCGTCAACGAGTTGACAATCTCAATCACCCTTCGTGGGTTCTAGTTATTCATCCGTTGTTCTCACGCATGAGTTATTCACCCATACCGACTCCAATCATTGCTCTCGAATCTCAGTATATTCTTCGTGTATATACGTCTTTCTACCAGGCGCATGAAGCATGAAAGACGCCGTCAGTGTCGTTCGCTGTAGTCGAGTCCCTCCGCTGCGGTGGATTCCGGCTAGCGGCCTCTTTACTCTGGTGGTAAGAGTGGAGCCGTCGATGCAACCAGTGGGGAAGAAGTTGATTCTTGGGTCTCGAACACTGCAATGCCATTCTCGGTTCCGATGGTAACAAAGGACATCATTCTCAGACCCTCTCCCCACTCGGCCTGAGCCAGACATCCCGAATGAGTTCATTGGTCAGCGATCAATTGATGGGCGTATTTCAACGCCGTCTCTTGTGCACCGGTGCAGACGAAACGGCGCGGGCTCGCCTAATCACCTCGATGACGACGGTCGAGAACTCGCAGAGGACGAGGACCAGGATGAGGGAGCGGATGCTGAGTGACAGTCATTGGTTCATGTGCGCCCTCGAGGTGCAAATGACGAACGGCGGTACGATGCGAACGGCGAGCGTGTGAACCGGTACATGGGTCGAAATCGTGAGTGCGTTCATTACGATGAAAGGATGCCAGCAACGACATCGATTAGACCCTCACACAGCAGAGGCGCAGTCCATTTCCGCCTTCAAAGGCCAGGTTGTTCATTCTCGCTCGAAAGGTCAAGAGCGGCATCTGCTCAACATAGGCTCATTTCTTTCGTCTAGGACAGGGTTTCCTCCTTCGTTCAGTGATCCATTCTCGTTTATGTCGCTCTTTCTTATTTCAACTCCGCTTCCCTTACTTTCCGAGTCGAATGATCTGCTGACCATTTGTTTCTTGGCTCATAGGTCAGCCTATTTTAGACGGGCATTTCCGATTACGTTTACGACGATCGCGTGAAGTCGCACATTCCTCTCCAACGAATATCGCCAACGGCCCTCCCCTCGCCCGACCCATTGTCGCTCACCCGTCGACCCTTGCGTCGGTTTGTAGCCCGTAGTGATTTTGCGTCGAGAGGCACCTCACCTTAAGCCGCGAATATCCCTCTGTGGCGCGCAAAGAAGTTCCGCGACGAAGACGCGGCGGGTGCATGAAGAATGCTGCGCGTCTCGAGTCTGGTAGATCATTATAAAGATTGTTCCTGTCGAAGCAGTCGTCTATCAAGATACCAAGCTCATCCACCCATTCTGTAGAACCCGCTCGATGGCCCACATCGCATCCCCTCACGCTCCTGACCATAATTTTCATCGCTGGATTAGTTTTACCGACTCCGAAGTCGGTCTCGTCTTGCTACTTTGCTCACAGATTGCCTTCGATCCATCGTCTATCAAGGCCGCACACGCTACTCCAACTGAGAAGAGCACCCCGTCGTTAGTCCCGCGCCACTCCCCAGTACAGGACCCTCATGGTCACTGCCGTCGTTCGTCGCTCGCCCATTACACCCTCATGGCATGTCGCGTTGGGATGTACCTGCCCTCGAACTCACTCCTGCGTCCTCGAAGCACTGCACGAGGCTCGCATATCCTCACCTTCGCTACACAGCGCGTGAAGGAGTCTCTCAAGGACCGCTTCCCGTGGGACGAACCGCTGCTCTGCAGTGGGTGCGCAGGTGCGTCGTACTACCCATTCGTGTGCACCGCCCGAGTTGGTGGTACACCCATTCGTTCCCGCTTCTGGTGAACACAAGTCGTCCGTCAAGCTCCCTCGAGTGAGTGTCCCTCCATCAGTGATGTAGGGCGGCGAGTGAGTGGGTGATAGATCGTTTCATCACGAGATCAATATAGAGCCAATTAATCAACACTGTCATTGTTCTCGCTAAGAAGTATCTGGACGCTCACACCATCTAGAATGGTCGGCAATGTACCCAATCACAAGGATCCTCCGAGTACTCTCAGCATTTGTATTCTTGTACTTGTACATCTTTATTTGCATATCCTAAACACACAGCTAACGCTGGTTCACTTCACCTCCGCCGTCTCCTAAAAGACCCACCGCTCGACGGAGATTAGAGCGCCCGATTCGACCGGAATTAACCTCCCTTGTTGAGCTTGAAGGGCCTAAAGAGCAGGACTAGAGAGCCCCTTGGCCTTCTGTATTTGCCTTTAGTGTAACCTGGATCATCTTCTCTAACTGAGGATGACCGTTTGGGGGCAAAGTGCTCGAAGGACAAGTCAAAGAGATATCTTAGTTACCTCGATATGTGAATTGAAGTCGCGAGGCGATGAGAGTTGAGATACTTATCACTGTTCGAAGGTTAGAGTTTATTCATCCGTTGTTTTCGTGCGTGAGTCCCGGCCAACCCTTACCTTCGACCTTCGACAGGGCTGTCCAATAATGTGGCTTGTTGGTACGGTCACGGCTATTAAGTTTCTCAAGGGCTCGGGTGGCAGGTCCAGGCTCAACTGCTCTTGACCTCCATCTCGCCCGACGAACGCGACTTACTTGTTGACTCGCTCCTATATTCTGCAGTAAACACGCGTAGAACGCCTTTGCGGGATGGATGCGCGTACAAGTGCGACGACTGGCTGTTCGCCTCGCTGCAGCTTGCGTCAGTACACCCACAAGTGCGGATAAGACGAAAAAAAAGACCAAATCCACCGCACGATGGTATCCATCTCGTCACGGACTTTTTCAAAGGGCGGTGGGGTCGGACGCTGTGAACTGTGCCTCCGAATTGGCGAGCAACAGCGTCAGGCTTACTATCCGATGGGCGGCGTGCTGATTATTGATAATTTTGCTCATAGCTCGAGGTGGCAGCTATCATCTGCTTCGTGTTCGTTACCACTTTGCAAGATCGACCGCCCGCTTCGATGAGCATTCCCAACGTCGTGTCCTCTGTCTTTCGTACCGCGCTATCAGCACCCTGTCTCTTGCACCCACTGCAATACCCTGTTCACAACCCCGCGGTTGTTATTCCTCTCACCCATAACTCCATCTTCGTCCCTCGAGCGTCGAAAAGCACCTGCTCTCGGACTCGTCTCACTGTCCTCTCGAATCTCAGCACGGACTCCGCGTGTATACTCCTTTGCCACCTGGTGCATAAAAGAGGTCGTCAGTGTCGTTTGCTGTAGACAACAGCCTGCACCGCAACTGGTCGTCGTTCCGCAAGAGAGATCGTGATACGCCCCCGTTCGTCCTCGGCTGTGGCGAATGTCAGGATATTATCGTGGTCACCGCCGATCTCCGTAGAGTCCCACCAGGGTGATACCACTGGAGCGGAAGAGACGGCGAGGGAGCGATGCATCGTCTCATCACGCACCCAGCACGCTTGCTAATGGGTCATACGAGTACTAATTTGTAGTGTAGAGTACCTGGACCTCGAGCAATCGACAAATAGCTCCAGCTATGCATCCTCGAAACCTCTGGGCGCTCGCATGCTTACCCTCGTACGTCTCTCTTTACATCACTTGGAATCCCTCGCTTACTGCACCTGCACACCCGCGCGGTACTCCACTCACGTACGGGATAGGCCAGCCCCCCAATGACAGCCATGACCTCTGGGTCAATTAGAACCTCTTCTCCTAATACAAGCCCTGTTGGGGAGCATTCAGGAAAGAGGACGAGTGACCTTACTGTTGTCCAGGATTTTCTATGGTGTAGTACCTTTGAAACGACCGGACGCAAAGAGGCTCCTTTGGACTGGACAGCCAGAAATAGATCTTGAATAGTCAATGTATGGATTGTAGCTACTTTGACTACTACGCCTCTCTGCGATTGAGCCATTCGTGGGACGAAGTCGTTATTTCGTACGTCCGTCATGTCAATATCAAAGACGAGTTCACGTTTGAGGGGTTGTAGGTGACCAGGCCGAAGGCTCTTCTTATCTTTTGGCTATGGCGAGGTCGTCAGGAAGGACGGTTGGTTCCGCAATTAACTGAGCACTAACCCTTGCATTGACACCGCTCCGATATCGAGAACGACTGGGATTCAAATTTTCAATCTGTTTCTTCAGGGCGTCCGGGTCCTTGAAAGAATTGTAACGAAGGTAGACATCGCTCTCAAGGGTGAACGCGAACTCGCGCTGGGTGGAGAAACTTTGTTTGGCCTGCGGAGTTTGAAATCGCGTCGTCAAGGGAATCTTTTCAACCAATGTTCACGTTCAACGTGTTGAACTTGTTCTCAGGCTTGTGACAACCACCCGCTGAACAACTTGCTTAACGCGGCGTGATTCATGAAGAATACTGTGTGCGCCGTTCCTGGGTGCGTCATTATAAAATTAGTTCCTGTTGAAACCGGTCATTTGTCCAGGTGCTCGATGGTCCACACTGCCTCCAGCTCTCATTTCTCGGACTCAATCTAGCGACGAAGGATACGTTCGTGAAAGTGGAAGGAGGCAAACTCTTTAAATTACCAGTCAAATATGTCTTAGTTGCCTCGATACATGAATTGAAACCGCTTTGACCGCCATGTACGATGGAGTGATGAGATCGGCCAAGTTGAGAGTTGGGATCGATGTGTTGTTGGCCAATCTTCGAGCGTTGTAGTTAGCTTATCCGTTGTTCTCTCCCACGAGTTATTCACCTATCCCGGCTCTAAATAATGCCACATTGAATTAGGAGCGCTGGTTTGTAAGTACAATCACGCTTGGCCTGAGACCCAGGCTGGCATCGCTCTTGACCTCCATCTCATCTCGCCCGACGAACGCAACTCACTTGTCGACTCGCTCCCAGAGAGCGGATAAGACGCTCCACCGCATGATGGCATTCATCTCGTCACAGGGCCTATCAAGCGGCGGTGGGACCGACGCCGTGAACCGGGCCTCCGATCTAGCGAGTAACTTACTGTCCGACGGGCGGCGTGCTGATCATTGGTAATTTGATCACAGCTCGAGGGCAGCTGCTATCATCTGCTTTGCGTCCGCTACCACTCTGCAAGACTGCACGCCCGCTTCGACGAGCATTCGCAACGTAGTGTCCTCGGTCTTTCGTACCGCGGTGTCAGCACTCTGTCTCTTGCACCCACTGCAATACCCTGTTCACGACCCCCACGATTGTCATTCCTCTCACCCACAACTCCATGTTCGTCCCTCCAAAAGAATCTGCTTGCGGACTCGCCTCACCATCCTCTCGAATCTCAGCACAGGCTCCGCGGATATACACTTTTGCCACCTAGTGCATAATCGAAGTCGTCAGTATCGTTCGCTGTAGACGACACCTTGCACTGCGGCCCGCCGTCGTTCCGCGAGAGAGGTCGTGATGCCCCCCCATTCGTCCTCAGCTGTGGCGAACGTCGAGATATCGCGGTCACCGCCGACCTCCGTGGAGTTCCATCGCTGGACGTAGAAGAGACGGGTGGGGGAGCGATACGCCGTCTCATCACCAAATCAATACACTTGCTACCGGATCATACGAGCACTGCTTTTCAGTGTGGAGTACATGGGCCTCGCGCAATCGACAAATAGCTCAAGCCTCCGCATCCTCGAAACCCTCTGGGTGCTCGCACGCTTACCCTCGTACGTCTCCCTTTACATTAATTATAAACCCTCGCTAATTGCATCTTCACGCCCGCGCGGTACTCCACTCGCGTACGGAATATACCAGCCCCTCAATGGCAGCCATGACTTCTGGGTCAATTGGAACCTCCTCAATTAACACCAGCCCTGTTGGGGAGCACTCAGAACAGAGGACGAGTGACCTGACTGTTGTCCAAATTTTCTTTGGTGTAAAATCACTGAAACGACTGGACGCAAAGAGGTCCCATTGGACTGGACAGCCAGAAATACGTCTTGGATAGTCAATGTATAAATTGTAGCTAGTTCGACTGCTAGGCCTCTCGGCGTTTGATTCATACATAGGACGAAGGCGTTATTTGGTTCGTACAGGGGATGCGTGAGCCACTGATTCGTCCCTACCTAATCCGATCGATCGTGAATCTATTTCGACTGGTGGAGCCCCACGGTTCCGTACCAGTATAGACGCGTGCACGTTTCGCGAACAAGGGCACGCGGGTCGGGCCAAGGGAGAATGAGATCTGATTCGCCTCATCAATACTTCTCGAGAGAGCAGTTGATTTGTCCCGTCCAGCTTGCGTTTACGGGGAGCCCGGCCTGTAAAGGCTGTCCTGTCTTCCAGGCCGCGCCACACGCCTTCCGTGCGGTGAGCGGATTAGCATTCTCTGATCCCTGCCACCTCCCAGTGCGCTCGAATTGATACTCAGTAAATCACGGAAACCTACAGACCCATATCCATCATTCCCCATGGGTTTTTATTACCATTCCACTAGGATCGGATGGGCACCCCCCCGCTTCCACAAGCTGCCCTGTGATAAAATCTATCAGTCGTCCTGTCACAAAGCACACCTTATCCCTGTAGAAATATTCTCCGAGATCTTTCTGTTCACGGTCCAAGACGATCCGCACTCTCAAACGAATTTGATGCTTGTGTGCCGACACTGGCGCGATATTATGCTTTCCACTCCCGGCATCCACTCTCAATTGAGAATCTACAGCTGGACAAGGAAGAAAGATGTCGAGAGGTTTGGGAGGAGATGGATCCTTGATGTGACTGTTGGTCCACGGATATATGAACCCGAGACAGGTGAATGGACGAGTGATGAGGATTTAAAACCTGTCGAATTTCATGCATGCTTTATGGCTGCAGCCGAGGCAGCATCCAGATGGCGCTCACTCGTACTCGTTTCATTTCCACCCCCTGGAGAACACAAGGATTTGCAAATTATACACCCTTTGCGGAATCTTGAGTCCTTCAAACTCGACGCACGTTGCAACCTTGGCAACTTCCTGGAGCCACTTCTCACTGCAATCACCACAACTGTCACCCCACGCTTTACTGTATTGGAGGTCTTGAACCCTGATGCTGCACCCCACCTTGTGCAACCAACTCACTTTCAAATCTTCTCACCCCTCACAACCCTCAGACTAAATTGTGGCAGGATGCAGAATCCTGTCGATATCCTCCCATCCCTGAACAAGCTGGAGATATTTGAGGCTCATCGTCTTTCCCTCCCAATTTATTCACCAGGAGTTGATCTTCCCCTAACTCAGATCCTCCGTGTCTTGCATCTAAAGTCTGTTTCTATCCAATGGATGGAAGGCCGGATCTTTCCTGCTCTCGAAGAATGCTCTATCATATTCCCACACCACCCTGATGCTCTCCAGTCCGTGTATATGCCCTCCTGTTCGATTCTGAAATATCACTCCAATAACCTTCGCACCCTTGAACATTTTCATCACCCCCCACTGGCTAGATTGGAGGTAAAATGTGGACAATGGAGGACCTGGAGGGGGAATCTGCAGCTCGCCACTCTGTATCCCATTTTTGCTGCTCAGAGTCTGACTTGCTTGCATCTGGAAATCAAATGCAGTGAACGGCTGTTGTCTTATATGTTGGGACTTGCGCCATCCTTGGAAGAGCTATGGATGGGACTTTCGAACCCCCATGCACTGAGCAGTGCGTTCTTCCTGGCATTTGCGGCTGGAGGGTGCAATACAAGTGTAGGGCCATCAAGCCGGGCCATTGCACCACTCTGTAGGCAACTAAGGAAGCTTCATCTGCGCTACAAAAGATGGTCGAGAGGCGCAGAAAGAAATGGGCTCATCCCGGCCTTTGGTGCTATTGTGGCATCACACCCGGCCAAGGAACAGGCCTTCTCATTTCAATTGAGCTTTGGTGAAGGGTCGGAATTGCAGGAATGGATCGTCCATGAACCAGTGGAGAGATTTGATATTGAATTCGGAGACAGAACCTTCATTGGGGTTTCAAGCCCACTTGGCATAGTTCCGTTATCCAGCGACGATGATTTCTTTACAGGGTTAGAATACCCTCCACTTCCTAGGGAGTCGGAATACATTGCAACTGATGAGGATTTGGAGCTTCCCATCGATTATTTCTTTTCCTTCCATAGCCTCAAAGAAGTGAGGATGAGGGGATTATGGCTGGACATGCGGTCAAATGCACAATCTTCGCCAGATGCACCCCTTTTCCATACACTCAAGGTTCTTACTGTTGGGGCCTCTCGTCTGTCACCCTTGGCTAGTCAAACCTTCCATCAGCTTGAGAGATATCAGGAAGAGTTTGCTTCTGATGTGGACGAACCAAGACAGGACCGGTTGACAGAAATGCCTGTCTGCACTAGATTGGTTACGTCGCTCTCCAGACTTGCTACTTTGAAACTTCCACAGGTCCGTGAATTGGAAGTATTAGTGAGGCATGAGGAGGAACCTGATTACCTCTGGGAAAAGTACGTCGCAGTCAACACACAGCTATCAGGATTGAAGCTCCTGAGCTTATCCACAGTCTCGGATGGAACCTCATATTTCAGTGATATCCCAAAGATTCTTGGATCGTTACCAGCTCTGGAAACCTTGGTTCTCCACGCGCTGCATCTAGATGGTCCATATGTCACCTTCTTTGAGGCGTTTATCCCAATGAATGCACAGGGTACTTCTGAGCCAATCTGGGAGGGCCATATACCCGAAGCACTTTGCCCCAGGTTGGAGAGTCTGCAGATCGAAGGTATCAGGCCCACTGACCAACCAGAGCTGATGCCAGTTCTCAAAAGCATCGTCACTCTGCGTGCTATTACTGGGTCTCCTTTGAAGAGTTTCACCTTTTATGATGGTTATCCCAACAAAAAGTGGGAGTTGATTGGGAGAGATGGGAGCTTTATGATGGAAGAGGTTATTCCAGCTCAGTGCTTTGAACTTGACATTTGACCTGAGTAATTCTGGCCTAATCACTGCAATGATCACGCTTAGAACGACGTCAGAAGCATGTACATTGGAATGTTTTTCTATGCCTATGCAAGTCTCTATTACTAACAACGAAACTGGTTTTAAATAATTAATACGAATAATTCACCCACATGTTTTCATTCTAATTTCTCTGCGCCTGGCTCATGCGTGCAGCACCACTCCTGCGGCACCCATCCTTTAGACACCGGTCTGCAAGAGGGAGGAGTGGAAGATACATATACTGGGATGGGAATGAAGCTCATGTTCTATTTGCATCCTCCTGATGCTCGTGGGCTCACCCCGTGTCCGCTGGTCAGTCTGCAATGCGCGACGCAGTTCGATAAATTCTGCGGAGGCGAAGTGGGACCATGGGAGATCGACCTTGTCAGCTCCCACGCATGCCATTGCCCGATTTCGTCATAGCGTTGACCTTTGTGCTTGGTGTCAAGTTCGGCTCGTCGGCGAGGACACTTCATGAGATATGTTGCACCTTCAAAGGATGAAATAGATGCGATGCCACCAGAGCAGGCAGAGTTTCACAATGTATCCACACCATGGTGGAGTCAGGTGGAACGAGCCAAGGCATTGCCGATTGTGGACAATGTGGATATGTCTTCGCGATATGGCCGAAAACGACCGACGGGGTGTTGGCTGTGGTGTGCGTGTGAGAAGATGTTAGTGCTCCTAGCAGCCTCTTTACTCTGGTGCTAAGAGTGGGGCGGTCGATGCAGTCAGTGTCGATGCGGCATTACTACTTCTGCCTATGGGGAGAGTTGATTCTGCCAATGGTGAAGAACGCTGGGTCTCGAACACTGCAAGAGGCCACCGCCACTCTCGAGCCCGATCCATTCCCCACGCTTGGCCTGATCTAGGCATCCCGAATGACTTCATTGGTCAGCGACAATTTGATGGGTGCGTCTTCGAGTTTTCCAACGCCGCTTCAAGGAAAAGTCCTCGTGCGTCGAAGCAGACGAGACGCACTAGGCTCGTTTAATCTCCTCAATGACGACGATCGAAAGCCTAAGCAGAGGCCAAGGACGAGGGAGCGGATGCGGAGTGATAGTCATTGGTTCAGGTGCGACCTCGACAAGCAAGCGATAACCAGTGGGACGATCGATGCGAACGGCGGGCGTGCGAACCGGCAGATGGGCCGACATCGTGGGTGCGTTCAATATGTCGAAGGGTGTCACATGACAGAGGTGCAGTCTGATTTCGAAGGACACTCGCCGACCGTGATTGTAATTTTCATCGCTAGATCAGTTTACCGACTCTGAAGCCGGTCTCGTGTCGCTACATTGCTCACAAATCACCTTCGACCCACCGTCTCTCAAAACCGGACAGCGCCCCGTCGTTAGTATCGCGCCACACCCCAGTAGAGGACCCTCACGGTCACGGTCGTCGTTCGCCGCTCGTCTATTATGCACTCATGGCAAGTCACGTTGGGATGTATCTGGGTTCAAATTCACTCCAGCGTCCTCGAAGCACTGCACGAGCCTCGCATATCCTCGCCTTCACTAGACCGCGCGTGAAGGAAAACCCCGCTTTCTGGTGAACACCAGATCTCCCATCATCGCCGCCGATTGGGTGTTTCTTACTAGAGGCTCGTCAACGAACTGACAATCTCACTAGTTATTCATCCGTTGTTCTCGCGCATGAGTTATTCAATCATCTCTACTCAATCATTACTGTACCTTCGACGGCGCTGTCCAATAATGCCACGTCGAAGTACGGCGAATGTTTTCTCAAGGACAGAGTGCATTTCAGGTGCCAAGTTCTTTGAGAGCCAGGCCCGCCTCGAGCCTACAGTCTAATCTGGACTGAAGACAAGCACCCCAATTACTCTTGACCTCCATCTCGCCCGACGAACTCGACTCACTCGTCGACTCGCTCCCATATTCTACAATAAATACGCGTAGAACGTTTCCCAAGATGCATTCACGTACAAGTCGACGACCGGCCGTTGGTCTTGCTGCAGCGCGCGCGAGTACTACCCACAAGAGCGGATAAGACGAAAAAAATGATACTCCACCGCGTGGTGGCATTCACCTTGTCAGGGAGCTTCTCAAACGGGAGTGGGATCGAACGCTGTGAACTGGGCCTCCGAACTCGTTTTTACCAGTGAGCAACATTACTATCAGAGGGATGGCGGGCTGATCATTGGTAATTTTGCTCACAGCTCGAGAGCCGCTGCTATTTTCTGGTCTTTCCTGAGACCCAGACCCACCTCAGAGCCTAAGGACGAAGACACGCGGACGCCGGAAAAACATTCTGGCGTTGATCTCCACCTCGCCCAACGAACGCAACTCACTGGTCGACTCGCCCCCGTATTCTGCTGTAAGAACGTGTAAGGGCGACTTTGCAAGATGCATTCGCGTACAAGTGCGGCAACTGGCTGTTGGCGTTGCTGCAGCCCGCGCAAGTACTATCCACAAGCGCGGATAATGCAAAAAGAAACTTACTCCACCGCGTAATGATATTCACCTTGTCATGGACCTTTTCATGCGGCGGTAGGATCGGACTCCGTGAACCAATGGGGCCGCCAAAGTGAGCAACGGCGTTAGGCTCACTATCCGAGCGATGGCGTGCTGATCGTTGATGATATTACTACAGCTAAGGGGTGGCTGCTATCTTCTGCTTTCCTTTGACAACCATTCTGCAAGGTCGCACGCCCGCCTCGATGAGGATTAGCAACTTAGATAATGAAGTACCCTCTGTCTTTTGTACCACGCTGGCAGTACTCCATCTCTTGCCAGGGATTTCCACTGCAATACCCTGTTTACGGCCTCCGCGGATGTTATTCCTCTCACCCGCATCTCCATCGCTCGTCTGTCGAATGACCACTCGGACTCGACCGTCCTCCCGAAGCCCAGCGCAGGCCCTGCGTATATACGCCTTTTCCACCTGGTGCATGAAAGGAGTCGTCAATGCCGTTCGCTGTAGTCAATGTCCTGTACTGGAGTAGATTCCGGTCATCGTTCCGCGAGAGAGATCGTGATACACCCACATTCGTCCTCGGTTTGTGGCGACCGTCAAGATTCCGGCGTCACCACCGACCTCTTTGGGGTACTACCACTGGCCGCAGAAGAGATGGGCAAGGAAACGGTGCGTCGTCTCATTACGCACTCAATACGCTTACCAATGGATTATCCTAGTACTAATTTTTAGTGTAGAGTACCTGGACCTCGAGCAACCGACAAATAACCCACGCTCCTCATCCTCAAAATGCTCTGGGCGCTCGCATGCTTACCCTCATACGTCTCTCTCGATATTGATTCGAATCTCTCGCTATCCCTCGCTTAATGCACTCGCAGACCCGCGCGGTGCTTCATTCATGAACGCAACCGACCGCCGCTCAACAGCAGCCATGACTTCTGGGTCAATTGAAACCTCTCCTATTAGCATCAACCCTGTTGGGGGGACATTCAGAGAAGAGGACGAAATACGTTACTGGTGTCCACATTTTTCTATGGTGTGAAACCTAATTTATTTTGTCTGAAAACGGACGCAAAGAGGCTTCGTTAGGCTAGACAACCAGAAGTACGCCTTGAATAGGTCGATGTATGAACTAAAGCTAGTTCGACTACTACTCTTCGCCTGAGCCATACGGGGAACGAAGCTGCGTACTGAGGACGTGCGAGCCGCTCACTCGTCCCTACCTATTCTTATCTATCGTGAATTCATTGCAACTGGCCGACCAGTCTGAGGGTGCAACGTGTCATCCGTCTGCTGCCCGCCTCGGCGAACAAGTCAGCGCAGAGGGAATGGAGACCTAATTCGCCTACGAAAACTCCTCGAAGAGGCACATACTTCGTCCGTCCTGTCTGCGTTTATGGGGAGCCCGGCCTGGCACTCTGAACCCTGCCATCTCGCTAGATCAGTTTACCGACTCCGAAGTCGGTCTCGTGTTGCTCCGATCCACCTTCTCTCAAAACCAGACAGCGCCCCGTCGTTACTACCGCGCCACACCCCAATAGAGGACCCTCACGGTCACGGCCGTCGTTCGTCGCTCACCTATTATGCACTCATGGCAAGTCGGGTTGGGTTGTACCCGGGTTCGAACTCACTCCAGCGTCCTCGGAGCATTGCACGTGGCTCACATATCCTCGCCTTCACTACACCGCGCGTGAAGGAAGGACCTCCCGCCGTCAGACGAACCGCTGCTCTGCAGTGAGTGTATGGGCTCTTCGTACTACCCATATGTTCTGGTGAACACCAGGTCTCCCGTCATCTCCGTCGGTTGCCAGTGGCTCGACCAGAGTAAAACTCTCGCGCTACTGGATTGTAGCAGCGGTGGGTGTTGATGTAGGGTCGCTCCATCACGAATACAACCTATCTCTAATGGACCAAATACCAATTGTCCTGTCTGAGGGGTATCTGGGCGCTCACATCGTTAGAGCAGTCAGAAGCACCAGTCTTGAACCCTCGGCTATCCGTAATTCACTGTACGTCCGCGACCTTTCGATTGTTGGAAAAATGAGTGTCTTCTAGAATCTTCCATTCGGTCCGCGAACCCATGTCTTGGGATTTCACGTGTCACGGCTCTCGAAACACTTCGTTCAAACAATTCGCCCACGCGGAAACCTCAAGACCCTCTGCTGTGCCCGACCGATCAGCCTTGTCTTGTTGACGTTGGAACTGTCGAGGAAAATTAGAGGGCAGGGACACCAATCCTGGCGTTTGTGTGGTGTAATAGTGTGATGACCCGGCATTTTCTCTGGGCGAGGAATGAGAGTTGGACTCAAAGTACTCGAAATACCAGTGATTAATATCTTAGTTGCTTCGATATATGAATTGAAGCTGCTTGGACCATCATGCGCGATGGATCGAGGGATAAGATCGGGAACAACGAGGTACGTTGAGGTATGTTGCTGGACAATCTCAATCACCCTTCGAGGCTTCTAGCTTATTTATCCGTTGTTCTGGCCCGTGAGTTATTGACGCATCACGGCCCAATCCCTACCTCCCATGGAGCTGTCCAATAATAATGCTACGTCTCTCTCAAGGTCAGAATGAATGTCAGGTAGCATCTCTCCTGAGATCCTGGCTCATTTCAGAGCCTACGGTTTAAGAAGGACAAAGGCATGCGAAAGCGTCCCTGTCATTACTCTTGATCTCCATCTCGCCCGACGAACGCAATTCACTTGTCGACTCGCTCCTATATTCAGCAGTAAACACGCGTAGAACGTCTTTGCAAGATGCGTTCGCATACAAGTGCAACGACTGGCTGTTGACCTCGTTGCAACTCGCGCCAAAACTATCCACAAGAGCGGATAAGACACTCCACCACAAGATGGCATCCATCTCGTCACAGAGTCTATCAAACGGCAGTGGGATCGAAGCCGTGAGCAGGGCCTCCGAACTTGTTTGCTGGTGAGCAACAGCGCCGGGCTTACTACCCAAGCGATGGCGTGCTGATCGTTGATAATTTTACTACAGCTCGAGGGTGGCTTCCATCTTCTGCTTTGCGTTTACTACCACTCTGCAAGGTCGCACCCCCGCTTCGACGAGCATTCACAATTGGCCTAACAGAGTGACCGCTGGCATTCTTGTACAACACCGCCAGCACTCTGTTTCTTGCAAGGGATCTTCACTACGGTACCCTGTTCGCGGCCTCAGCGGCTGTCGATCCTCTCACCCTCATCTCCATCGTCTCCATCGTTTGTCCGTCTCCATCGATTCAGACTCGTCTCACTGCCCTCTCGAAGCTCAGCATGTGGCTCGTGTATATATGCCTTTGCCACCTGGAGCATGAAAGAGGTCTTCAGTGCCGTTCGCCGTGGACAACTCCCTGCACTGCAGCGGATACTCGCCATTGTTTCGCGAGAGAGATCGTGATACACCCCTATTCGTCGCCAGTTGTGGCAAACGTCAAGATTCCGTCGTTCACCAACGACTTCCGTGGTGTCCTACCGGAGTGATATCACCGGACGCAGGAGAGGCGGGCGAGGGAGCGGTGTGTCGTCTCATCACGGACTCAACACGCTTGCTAATGGGTAATACCAGTACTATTTTCTGTGCAGAGTACCTGGACCTCAAGCAATCGGCAACGAACCCAAGCTCCGGATCCTCGAAATCCTCTGGGCGCTTGCATGGACGGGCCTGCTTACCATCGTACGTCTCTCTTTACATTACATGGAATCCCTCGCTTTCTCTCGCTTACTCCGTCTGCACGCCCGCTCAGCGCTCCACTCACATATTGAACAGTCGAGGAGCTCAATGGCAACCATGACTTGTGGGTCAATTTGAACCTCTTCTATTAACATCGGCCATGTTGTGGAATATAGAGAGAAGTGGACAAGTGACTTCCTAACGTCCACATTTTTTATGGCGTACAATCTAAGTTATTTTTTGTCTAAAACCGGACGCAGAGGGGTTTCGCTGGACTAGACGGCCAGAAATACATCGTGAATAGGTGAATGCATGAACTAAAGCTAGTGCGACTACTACGCCTCTCGGCGTTTGAGTCATAACGGCGAACGATGTCGGTATTTGTACGTATTGAGGCATCGTCCCTACCTAATCTTATCAGTCGTAAATCCATTTTAACTGGCCGAACAGTCTGAGCGTGCGACGTGTCATCCGTTCGTTACCTGCCTCAGTCTGCTTCGCGAACAAGGCACGCGAGTCGGGCCATGGGAGAATCGAGATCTGATTCGCCCCACCAACACTTCTTGAGAGGCACATAATTTGTCCTGTCCGGTCTGTGTTTACGGGAAGCTCGGGCTGAGGAGGCAGTCCTGTCCGCCAGCCCAGGCCACACGCTTTCCGTGCGGCGAGCGGGCTGTCGACTTCCAGCATTCTCTGACTCCTGCCATCTCCCAGTGCGCTCGAGTCAACCCCCGCTGAATCGTGGAAACCCACCAAGACTCATATCGACCATTCTCCATGAATTCTAACTTCAATTCGCCTGACTTCAACTCGTACTACCCTGACCCAAGCAATAGCATATCCGCCTTCGTCCTGTCCACTTTCTTCAAACGCCATCAGTTGGTGCCCCATGTGCCTCATGGCAAAAGCGATCATTTACTGCCTTATGACGAAATCTATCAGTCGCGACCTCGTCACAAAGCCCACCTTATCCCTGTAGAAATATTCTCCGAGATCTTTCTGTACACGGTCCAAGATGATCCACGCTCTCAAACGAATTTGATGCTCGTGTGCCGGTACTGGCGCGATATTATGCTTTCCACTCCGGGCATCCACTCTCAATTGAGGATCTATGGTTGGACAGAGAAGAAAGACGTCGAGAGGTTTGGGAGCAGATGGCTCCTTGATGTGACTGTTGATACACAACGTAGGCGATATTTTTGGAACACGGAACCGTATTTCAACCCTGTCGAATTTCATGCGTGCTTTATGGCAGCAACAGGGGGAGCATCTAGATGGCGCTCGCTTGCACTTCTTTCACTTCCGCCTTCTGGAGAATACAGGGATTTACAAATTATGCATCCTTTGCAGCATCTTGAGTCCTTCAAACTCGACGCAAGTTGCGAACTTGGCAACTTCCTGAAGCCACTTCTCACCGCAATCACCACAACTGTCACCCCACGCTTTACTGTCATGGAGGTCTTTCACCCTGATGCCGCACTCCACCTTGTGCAACCTACTCACTTCCAAATCTTCTCATCCCTCACAACTCTCAGACTTATTTGTGGCAGGATGCGGGATCCTGTCGATATCCTCCCATCCCTGAACAAGCTGGAGATATTTGAGGCCCATCATCTTCGCCTCCCAATCTATTCACCAGGAGTTGATCTTCCCCTGACCCAGACCCTCCGTGTCTTGCATCTGAAGTCTGTTTCTGTCCAATGGATGACAGGCCGGAACTTTCCTGCTGTCAAAGAATGCTCTATCATATTCCCACAGCATGCTGATGCTATCCAGACTGTGAATATGCCTTCTTGTTCGAAGCTGAAATATGACTCCAATAACCTTGGCACCCTTGAACGTTTTCATCATCCCCTACTGGGTAGATTGGATGTAAAATGTGGCCAATGCAGGACTTGGAGAGGGAATCTCCAGCTTGTCGCTTTGCATCCCATTTGTGCTGCTCGTCGTCTGACCTGCCTGCATCTGGAGATCAAATGCAATGCGTGGCTGCTGGCTTATACGCTGCGGCGTGCCCCAGCCCTGGAAGAGCTATGGATGGGGCTTTCGAACCCCCATGCACTGAGCAGTGCGTTCTTCCTGGCATTTGCTGCTGGAGGGCGTAATACAAGTGTAGGGCCATCAAGCCGGGCCATTACACCACTCTGTAGGCAACTGAGGAAGCTTCATCTGCACTACAAACGATGGTCGAGAGACACAGAAAGAAATGGACTCATCCCGGCCTTTGGTGCTATTGTGGCATCACACCCGGCCAAGGAACAAGCCTTCTCATTTCGATTGAGCTTTGGTGAAGGGTCAGAATTGCAGGAATGGATCGTCCATGAACCAGTGGAGAGATTTGATATTGAATTGCAAGGACGCAGAACCTTCATTGGGGTTTCAAGTCCACTTGGCATAGTTCTGTTATCCAGAGCTTCAGTGGGTCCTACAGGGTTAGAATACCCTCCACTTCCTAGGGAGTCGGAATACATTGCAACTTATGAGGATTTGGAGCTTCCCATTGATTATTTCTTTTCCTTCCATAGCCTCAAAGAAGTGAGGATGAGGAGATTAGGCCTGGGCATGCGGTCAAACACACAATCATCGCCAGATGCACCCATTTTCCATACACTCAAGGTTCTTATTGTTCACGCCTCTCGTCTGTCACCCTTGGCTAGTCAAACATTCCACAAGCTTGAGAGATACCAGGAAGATTTTGCTTTTGATGTGGACGAACCAAGACAGGACCGGTTGACAGAAATGCCTGCCTGCACTAGATTGATTACGTCGCTCTCCAGACTTGCTGCTTTGAAACTTCCACAGGTCCGTGAATTGGAAGTACTTGTTGAGGATGAGGAGGAACCCGATTACCTCTGGGAAAAGTACGTCACAGTCAACACACAGCTATCAGGATTGAAGCTCCTGAGCTTATCCAGAACCGGGGATGGAACCTCATACTTCAATGATATCCCAAAGATCCTTGGATCGTTACCAGCTCTGGAAACCTTGGTTCTCTACTACGGGCACCTGGTTAAACCATATGTCACCTTCTTTGAGGCGTTTATCCCAATGAATGCACAGGGTACTTCTGAACCGATCTGGGAGGGCCAGATACCCGAAGTACTTTGCCCCAGGTTGGAGAGTCTGCAGATCGAAGGTATTAGTCCCACTGTCCAACCAGAGCTGATGCCAGTTCTCAAAAATATCGTCACTCTGCGTGCTATTACTGGGTCTCCTTTGAAGAGTTTCACCTTTTATTATGGTTATCCCGACACAAAGTGGGAGCTGATTGGGAGAGATGGGAGTTTTATGATGGAAGAGGTTGTTCCAGCTCGGGTTTTTAAACTTTACGTTTGACATGAGTAATTCTGGCCTAATCACTGCGATGATCACGCTTAGAACGATGTCAGAAGTATGTACATAGGTATATTTTTCCATGCCGATGCAAGTCTCTATTCCTAACAACGAAACTGGTTTAAACAATTAATACGAATAATTCACACACAAATTTTCATTCTGGACTCTCTGCGCCTGGCTCATGCGTGTGTAGCATCACTACTGCGGCACCCATCCTTTGGACACCAGTCTGCAAGAGGGAGGAGCGGACGATACATATACTGGGAAGGGAATGAAGCTCATGCTCTATTTGCATCCTCCTGGTGCTCGTGAGCTTACCTCCGTGTCCGCTGGTCTGCAATGTGCGACACGGTTTCGGCAAATTCTGGCAGGCGAGATGGGACCAGGGGAGATCGATCTTGTCAGCTCCCACGCATGGCATTGCCCGATTTCGTCATCGCGTTGACTTTTGTGCTTGGTGAAAAGTTCGGCTCGTCGGCGAGGACATTTCATGAGA
>Ga0307515_10002802_pt1 | contig 37123 bp, 27 predicted proteins | sample 17_EM_MG_FD_194513 | JGI IMG/M metagenome (GOLD analysis project Ga0307515, IMG submission 194513) | Populus trichocarpa ectomycorrhiza microbial communities from riparian zone in the Pacific Northwest, United States - 17_EM | ecosystem: Host-associated > Plants > Roots > Unclassified | place... | reverse complement strand
ATACTACAGGTGCCGCAATAGCTCCCCTACCCGCTTATAAGCAAGCAAAAGGTTAAGATTATATAGCATACTATAGATAATATGCCTATTGCTTACCGGTACCCCCCTAAGGACGGCGAGGCCTTTATAACACTTACAGATATAATAAATCGCTTACATAACTGGTCTCTCTTCTACGGCTTTATATACGTAATTAAGTTAAGCAAGAAGAATATTAAAACGATAATGCGATATATTCACCATAGGAAGGAGCTCTGGCCCAGCCGCCAACTTAATGCTAGCGTTACTCCTAATTTAAGAAGAAAGCAAGGCAATACCAAGTTTGGCGGTAAAAGCTGCCCATACTCTATATAAATTGGCCATATTCTTATAAATTAACGGTATAAAATAAGCCTAAAGCACTAGGTCTTAAAAGTTACTAGTACTTATACTTACCTATCTAGCCCTAATCCTATAAGTTACTATAGCCACTAAGCTTACCAACTAGACGTCTAAAAGGCAATTAAAGCTTCTACAGATCTTATATATAAAGGGTATATATACTCTAAAGCTGGCAAGGTTCTTACATTAAGCTAGCTTAAAATTAAAAAGTAAACCTTTTACAACCTTCGCGTATAGTTAGATTTAAATAAGGAGCTTTTTAAGGATCGCGTAAATGGCATTAAGGAAGCCTTAACGGAACTTGGGTATAAGTGGCGTGCAAGATATACCTATAATATTAATAATTTATCTAGTAAGATTTGGATTTCTATTCACCAAATACTACTTATTTTTTCCTTTCCTACATTCCCTACTTTTTTAGTAGGAGGATTACCAAAATGGTTAGGGAACAAAAAACTACAGGCATATTCGCCAAAAAATATCTCTTAAAAGCCCTACAGCCTTAGGAAAAATTCCCTACTACCCTAGCTAATTTCTAATAGGTTAACAAACCCATAGAAATCTTAAGTAAATTATATTTTAGCTCCCGGAGTAAAGGATTACTACTAGGCGATTTATTCCTAACTTTTTAATTTAGCTCAACGCGACTTTTAATACTAATCGCACTTATCTTCTACTTAGGGTTATAATAGGCGTCACTAACTACAGTAGTAGTTTTACTGCTGCGTACTTATATATAAAGTCTAAGTCGGCTAGGGCATAGCAGTGGTTTATTAAGCAGTGCGCTAGGGTGCATTAGCCAGAGGCTTAGCCACTAAAGGTAATAGTAGCTGATTTTAGTGAAGGCCTCTACACAGCTCACCTAAATAGCAAGTTATTAACTACTACCTTACAATTCTGCCAATGGTATACCTTCCAGGCAATTTGCAAGAAGATTAACGCTAGAGCTCGCTCTAGTAGAGGCTATAATAAGAAGAGGCGTATATAAATTAAGGATTGTATATAGGCGTATTTATAAGCAGCTACTAAGGAAGAACTTAATTATTACCGCGAAGCCTTACTCTAAAAGATAACACTAGATTACTAGGCCTACCTTATAAAATACTACGCCCCGTTAGAGGAATACCTTATCAGTTACTATATACGGAAGTTGCCAAATCTAGGAGCTTATTCAACGCAGCGTGGGGAGTTAAGTAACTAAGCCGTTAAGAACTTCACTCGGGCGATAATAGGTATGCGGAAATCTCTTACCGCAATTAAGAGGTATACGCAAGAGCGCTGCAATATAATCCTTTTAACCAAAACCAATAGCTTTACTAAAGGAGCTATATACGTTACCCAAATGCAGAAGGATATTAAGGACGGCAAGCCTCCATTTAGGAGGTATATAACCCTAAGTATAAATACGTAAGCCTTTAAGGACATTAAGTTACTCTTTACTAGGTACGCTCTTATATATACTACCAAGCAGTATCACAAGGCTCTAGAGCTCTGGTTCTTACCTTATACTTATAAAGATTAAGCTTATTATAAGTGCACCTCGCTAGTAAGATTTAGGTTGCTATGCGAACATAAGCTCCTATAGGTAGTAAAAGATTAGGTGCCTATACCTTATACCCTACTATATCCGCAGTAGCTCCTTTTCTAAGCCTCCATACCAGAACCAAATTGGCAGCTAAGCTATACTAGTAACTTATAAATACAACAATTAGTGATAAAATTACCAACTATAATAGACCGTGGTAGGCTTGCTATGCTCTATATAGTTAACGCCTTAGAGGATCTTAATTACAATAAGCAGAAACGGTATCTGGTGGCGATTAAACTCTAGTTAGCTAAGTTCGTTTCCTCATTATAAGAGTCCCTAGCTATTAGGGACCTACCTTATAAGGCTTTTAAGGTTTCTATAAAGCCTAAATAGGTAAAGCCAAATGCACCTAAAGAGCCTATACTTCCCTCTATAGAAAATAAACCCTTAAATATAGCAGGGAAAAGCTTAAAATCTCTACCAAAAAAACTAGCTTATTCGCGAGCTAAATCCTTTAAGCTATAGGTGCGACGGTAACTACTATAGGAGCTCTATAAAGCTATCTAAGTGTAGGAACTACTTAATATATACTTAAATACAAAGCCTATAGCCTATTAAGAGCAGGAAGTAGAAGGAAGTAAGGTAGTTACCTCTAGCGACGTTGCGTTGGTAGGCGGCGTTAAGGAAATCAGTGCTTAGCCAGTACAGGTTACATTAGAAGTGCCTACTACTAAGGAAACCAGGCCAAGCATACCTAATTTTCTACCTAAAATTAACCTAAGCTTCCCGTCGGAAGCATACTTAAATAAAGATAGTTAAAAAAGTAGCTAGTAGAAAGAATCCGAAGTCCTCCCTTATAAGCCTACGGAGCCCTCGCAACGGGACAGCCTACGTATAAACCGCAAACGCCTTAATCTCACCGCCCGGCCTACCATACAAACCAATAAGAAGCTAGCCGCGACAACGCCAAAGAAGCCAAAGCTTAATATAGAGCATATAGGTAGTAAAACCAAAAAGCGTCGCAAGCGCGACTTAACTAGCTTACCTAAAAAAATAATAAAATCACCTAAAGCTAAGCGGGCTAAGGGCAAGAAATATTATAAGGAAGGCTATAGAACAAGCGCTTAAATACACAACGCGTTAGCGCTTAATTAGAGCTTAGGAGTATAGCTTTTAATAGTGGCGTTAGTAGGTAACAATTGGGTAAGAGGGACGGGCGTATCGCAATTTTACCTCAGCCAAAAGCTTTAAAAATTAATACCTTTACAACACCACGACTTCTTAACTCCATTTATAATTCGTTAAATTACCTTTTTATTACCCCCTAACCCCCCATAAGCGGGGGGCTAAATAATATATTCATAGTTGCTATATACTCAATTTTATAAAATATTTAATAAGAATCTTAATGCTTCGTATTCTTAATTCTCGCTTTAAGTAACCGTATTAGGCTAGTAACCCAATCTCGTTTCAATCAATCGGCCAATTAGATCGCTAGGATCTGGCTGTAATATTTCGACTTTAAACTTTGACTTTGAACTGGGGGGAAGGGGGCCGAACTCGAGGCGTCAATTGAATTAAATTAAATGATTGGCAAGCCTAATCCGAGGGGCGTCCGGGGGTTGTCCTGAGGGCAACCCGCAATAATATCCCTTACATATAGAGCTTACTTTTAATTAAAATACTATTCAAGAAGTGAATGAGTCATAGATACCCCTGATCTATACTCTTCTAGGAAGGTAACATCGCTTGGTCGACACTATTTAGACCTTGAAGCTGACCAAATCGTGAGAGCTAATTACTTGTGAAACCGGGGCGGGTCGTGTGATTTAAGGTAGTCAAGTAACGAAGAAGTGCCCCAAGCGGAGACCAAGATCCCGCTAAATTCCAAAAGGCAGCACACCTGAAAAATTTTTATAACGGGAAGAATTAAATGAAGGTTAGGCACTCGTAAGGATGAACATATTCACTAATCAAATGGGTTAGGCATAGTGGCATCAAGTTAGTAAGAACTGAACTGTTGTCTGCTAGTTTTCAGATGCGGGACATATCGGGATGAAGATTCACACATGGTCTGTTCAACATCCAAGCCTCATTTGCAGGGGTAACTTATGACATAATTGACGAGAAACAATACAAAAAGGACAAGGTAGTATTTGAATGACTACAGAAGCCTCCGTTTGTGTCCACTAATATCCAAAAGAGCGAAAAGAATGCAGACGCGCGAAACCAGATGTCTGAAAACCTGACATTTCAAATCAAACTCTTCATCTCTCACCCTCAAAAGGCTCACACTGACGCAGCTAGTTTGCTCTATTGCGGTGCTTTGGACGCTTATTATCTAGCAATCCCAAGACCAGCTCTTGATTTGAGCGCCATTGGAGTAGCCCATGCATTGACCAGTGCTAGCGAGCACTGCATCGTTAGAGCAGTTGCTGTCGCTGTAATAAGTGACTACGGGTAATTAGAAAAGTAATTAAGGGACTTCAATCTTAGACTAGAACTCTTACTTGAGCAGTTGGGGTCGATAGAATCGATAATGAGGCTTTTAACGTTGCCTATAGGTAGATGTCAATAATGCGAATACTCTGAGAAGTTGTTAAACAAAATTTCTTACCTAAGCTCTCGCATGTAACAGAGTGGCCGCTCCAGTTCAACTCGTCGCCAGAGTTACAGCTTGTGCCGCTCCAGGTTCTAGCTGTAGTCGCCGATACAACCGTGCTGGCTAGGAGGGCGAGGATAGCAGTGGTGAAAGAGACCATGATTGCGATAAATTAAGACTTTGAGTTTAGTTTGACTGCTGGAAAGAGAAGGATGGCTTGTCAGAAGAGTTGCTGGTTGGCTTGAGGATGGTGAAGACCAAATGCTGGAGGAACAGAGGCTTTTATATTTCTTCTCTGTATCACTAATCGCTTCATGGACGCATTGAGAAAATAAGCTGATGTTTCGACCCATCGTTAGGGTTTCGTATCCAAGCCTAGCCATTGTAAGAATACAGCAAGATCATCGCGGAGCTAAAGAATTACGTAGGATTAATATTAGCCATGTTGACAAAGAAAGTAATTATAGTCTGGAGAACCTCAGGACATGTCGACCTGAATAAGATTTTGCTACCTTGACCCGGTCACTGACCCCTTGACTCGGTCACCGACCCAGAGGCCCTAGAGCCACATTCAATAGACAGACTTCTCATTCTTGACCTGCGCACGGACCTCTGATTGACAGTACAGAATGCTCACTACTAGAGATAGGTCAGTTGGGCTGACTGGCAGCTTGTGTAAATTAAGAGATGTAAGGATCAAAGAAGCGGAGCATTCAGATATTGCTAGGCGTTGAAGTGGAGTGATAGGTGATAAAAGACACGAGTAATTTAAGAAGGTCCTATCCGGGCGAGGATATGAGTTTTGGGGCAGCTAGATTGGCTGGGTCGGCTTCTGTCCGCGTTTAGATCATATTAAGGCTTTCGCACAATAAGAGTGTATGCACTTCTAGTGGTTTAACCCTTCCACTGCTGGTGATTGAACTCTGTATGAAAGATTACCTACAGGATTCTCAGCCCCGATTTGCTCCAGCAACCACGGGACTCCTGCAAGTGAGGTGTTATTATTTCCCTGATCCGGTGACAAGTTCCGAGGCTAAAGAGTGAGACCCCGTAAGCTGAACTAGTTTGTTCAGACTATAAACTAACTATTTTCGCTAAGGCCAGAATCATGGAAGGCTCCGTAAAGTTTATGTGTGTTGCAAGGTTTCTAGAGTATTGGTTGGAGATGGGCTCGTATGTAAGGTTGTACTATAGTTGAATGACTTGCCGCAAGTAAATGGATAGCCTTGTGATCGACCAATAGGCAGCGTCGCTAGCAGCGCTGACAGCTAGCAGCTGATGTAAGCAGTCAGTCGGTGTTAAGATTGTAGCGGCTAGTCAGCGTAGATGTATGTAGCGAGCCGTCGGCTCGCTGCGGTAAGGAAGGATCAATTTGGTGGTGTTTGAAGCTTTTTGGTAGACTTTTTGGAATAAGTTGAGGATATTGGGAAGCCTTGGGATATCGTGTATTTGGACGCGTCTACCCACCAATATCAACCTCTTTATTAACACAATAATATGCAATACACCCTACATTACCCATCAGCTAGGCGGTAGAGCTTCTTCCTCTACTTCTTCCTCATCAAACTTACAATCTACACCTTAATTAAGCTCTTCGCCAGCCCGCAGCCGTTGCAAATCTACCCCTTCTACTCCCCTTACAGTTGAAGGCTCCCAAATTAAATAGGCAAAATCCAAATCCTCACCACTGACGTCACTACCTCCTTTGAAGCCTCCGCGGCGCGCTGGCTAAATCCGACGGTTTTTGAACACTATACAAGGTCAATTAGGATAGATTTAAGACTGGGCAACGTCAATATTTGTACATACTGAGGTGCTGCCAAAAATCTAAAGTTCAACTCTATAATTCTACCACGTCTATATAATTTACCCGATTAGGATAAGCGCGCTGACAGTCAGCGCATATACATCCAGCGTAACGTTCAGCGAGCGACTTGATTAACGCAGTCAGTCAGCGGTAGAGGTCTATCGCTCGTTGAGTGCTGACTGTTGGCCACAATGTAATCGACCGAGGCATAATTTATCTTCAAACGTGTAAAAACTGATGTCTTATCGTAATATATATATAGCTGTGGCTGTTTTCTGTTAGGTTATATTCACGTTAAATCCTGAAAGACTAAGGGGAAGTAGGATTGGTCCGATTTGATGACAAAGAATCTACATGCTCATAGTTGACATGGTATTGATTTGAAGAGAATTTATATTACGAGAAAAGTGGGAGAATACCGGGGCAGCCGGCGTTCGGAGTTGTGGGGGCTATTTCCGGTAAGTTGGGATTGGCCATGTACCAAATGGTTGGATACGAAACCTGCTCAGAGCCTTTTTTAAACTGTCGGGTAGCTGAAAGGCATTATGCTTGTGAAGATCTCGGGTTGACTGGTTCGAGGTGATGACGGCTTTAATATTAGAGCTGGCAATGACTGGCATTGTAACTACGGATGAGACACGCTTAGGCTGAATGTAGTAAACGATTCTTGATGCTTCCGGGAGAGAGAAGTATAGTTAGGGGGAGTAAAGTGGAGAGACACTGGATTTTGTGGGAAGCTTGCTCGCGACGCACGACAGTCCGGAAGGTGGTGGCGCAAGTCAGAATATAACATAATCACGATTGGCGGTCAATGTTTAATGCTTATCCAGAGGACAAGGGCCGATGTAATCAAGACCTTGCATTTCACTGTACTTTCTCGGTTAAAATGTCTTTAATTGTCATATCCATCGGTTATCTATGTCTCATTGAAATCATATCATCAGTACGTCTATCCCGACATGAAGTTACCTACCCATTAATGTATGCCAGTGCGCCGCCATTGAACCCGTTTACCCCTTTCTTAATCATTACATACAATATATCTCCCCACAGTTACCATTAATCAGCTCTAAGAACAGTTCTTTAGCAAAAGCACATCGATCAACACTGCATGGCATTGCGCCGCCCAGTAACGATCATAGAGGTTATAGAACTGTCCTGAGAGGCATTGGTACCACACAGCAGACCCGCCTAGCGCCAAGCTTCCGTTGCTGCACACAGAGAAGCCGGATGTGTAAATGGCACCAGCCTGTGGTGGGCTATCGAATTGGAACTGATAGTTCGACGCAATATACCCGGTCCGTCCTTGGCCATCTTTTAGAACACCATTATCGAGTGTTAGTGTGAGGGTACCATTGCTGGCGCAGCCAACTAGTTGTGGAGAAGATGAAGGAGTGGCTTGCGGGAAAGCGTAGCGTTTGACTTTTGATGCGATGGTATGATACGGAGCCTGTGGCTGTCCATCGCTGATTTGAGAGACCGCGGAAACAGTCGAAGTACAGAGTGTAGAGCCCGGCGCTTGAATTTGGCCGTCGCTGATCTGGCTAACGGGTAGGATGGTGGCAGTGGTGGGAGCTTGAATTTGCCCATCGCTAATTTGCGACACGATTTGAACGGACATAGGAGCACGAGTTGTTGCTACTTGAGGCTGACCATCGCTTATTTGGGATACGGGTTGGACTGAGACGCGAGCAGGGGTCGTTGCTACCTGAGGCTGTCCATCGCTAATTTGTGAGACGGGCTGAACGGATATCGACGCAAGAGTCGTTGCCACTTGCGGTTGCCCACTGTTGGCTCCTATTAGTGCTTGAGATCTCTACACAACTTTGACTGCATACTTACTCTGATATCTGTGATACCGGTGCTGCCGAATGTGCAGTTGATGATATGATAATTGTCGGGGTAATAACCGGGGCGGAAGTTGTTACTGGAGTAATAGATTTCCTGAATGTGTCAGCTTCACAGGACAAAAAAATCTGAAGTGGTCTTTTGCAGCTTACATAGTTGTCGAGGTGATGTTACTACTAGAAGTTATGCTCACCACAGCGATACCGAATGAACCACTGTAGCTGGATGAGCATCCACCTGGCGCTGAAGCTTTTGGTGGTATAGCCATTGAGACCCCTTGTGGGAATGGTGATCCTTTTGCAATGGCTGCAAGAGCCAGCAACACAGCGGTGTATTGCATAGTGAAATGTGGAGAAAGTTGACAAGTAAGAGAGGAATAAAGGTAAATGTGACCTTTGAATATGTACTTCAAGAGGGGATTGAGTAACTAGGATAAAAGAGGACTGGAATATGATTGATTGCTGTGGTTGATAGAGAACGAGACCAGGAAAGAAGACAAGGGCTCTTTATATGTATGGTCAAGGGCTGAATAGATGGGAGGCGAAGATGAATGGCGTTAATTATTAGTCAACAGCACATCACGTAGATTCAAACCTCTCATACGGCGCCTTTTCAGCCATGCAGGCCATTTGTGCAGGGCTGAGGCTGTCCTAGGCGAGGCGCTGGAGGTTGAGTTCTTGTTCTGACCAGTGCGAATGAAGGTGGTGAGTATCAACCAACCTCTTGTCATGGCGACCTAATTGAAGGGCTAAACTCATAGAATAGCCACATCTTTAATGAGCCAGTAAGTTATTTCCATGGTTGGGACGTCAGGCGTTATTCGTTGTCCGGGTTGTTTTGGGGCGTTGTTTTTCCCGCCTCCCCAGCCACCTTGCTGTCAGCCACCCAGCCACATTTCGGGGGACATGTGAGGATCGCCCAACCGACAACGAAACTCTCGACTTCGACAGTTTTCAATGAAATTTTGATCTTTTGCGTATTCTCAGTCTAATCTTTATTTTAGCTACCATCACTTTGATATCAAACAGGCTGACTGTCTAGTCGCGTGTACTACCTTCTTGCAGCGGACTCCTGCCGCGCGAGAACAGAATTGTCTCCAGTGTCTAAGCGTATCGTCTGTAGCAGGAGGACATCTTGTTAAGGATATAGGTTACTTAAGAGTCGTGTTGCTGAAAAGTATGCTCATTGCTCGGAGAGCGCTGGTCGCAGTGCGCTTCTTCAAGCGCCGGAACTGGAGCCAGATGACCCGCGCGCTCTTCTTACTATCCCTTAGCACGTTAGGGTCCGTAGACGAAGTGGCCCGTGCGCGAACACCAGAATCAAAAGTACGCGTATGGTCACGGAGCCTTAATCTTATTGATTCTATTGGTTAGCTCTTATCGATAACCTACGGACCCGAATCAACGTGCTAAGGGATACAAGGTGAGAGTATAATAAAATATTCTGGAACGTAGGATGTGCGATTCACCCTGCTGCCATCTGTATATGCGTTTTCGTCAGGGCCTGGAAGCGGATAACTTAGATGGTTTAGTTCTACCTAGGGACTTTCGGCGGATTGAGTAGAGTGGTTATGTGGTGAGGGTGATCAGAGGTGTAAACGACCAGTAATTATATCATAGGACTGTGGTTTGGCAAGCGCTAGAATAAAAGGCCTACAGCACCCGGAGTTAATATTTCAAAGACTGCCTATAGATATAATAAAGACTGCGCCGGGTGCTCAGTCGGAACATCTTCAAGCAGTGATCATTTTGGACTGGGTTAAAGTCGGAGTGGAGTGGAATGCTAGCCTTGATAGGCGAGCATTAGTCCCATTTAGGAATGAGCTAAACTACAAGTAATTTGGACTGGAGTGGATTAAGCTAACAACCTGGGAGATCAGGCCGCTAGCGAAGCCACAGCCACAGCGTTGAACTCCACACAAGCGATGAAGAGAACCGCGGCAGCGAAGAGGAGAGCGGCGACGAAAAGGAAAGCAATGACGAAAAGAAAAGTAATAACGAAAAGGAAAGCAGTGACGTCAAATCCACTCCACTCCAGTCCAAAAAGGTCACTCTCTTCTAGGTAATTATTAAGTTGGTGAAACTCATCTTCACAAGTAAATGATTTGAACAAGCTGTTTGATGGGAAGCAGCACTAGCCTTACCCAATGACCTGTGCCTTCGCAATCCCGGAAATTTCCACATTCGTTTTATCTTTTAGAGTGGAGTTATGCCAAAAAGTGCTTTGGAAAGGACTCAACCTTTCAATTCCCAGTTACTCCCTAAAGTAAATCTCTAATGCGAAGCCTAGGCTACTCGTAAATATCCAGACCAAGAGTCTAGAAATTACTCATTTTCTCTATGTACCTCAGAGCCGTCTATAGACAATTCAAGAGCATTGGTGATCTTCGTAAGTCTTTCCTTGACCTCCCTGCAGGACAACCTTTTCCTTTCATCGCCACAAATCATACCTCTGATACATTCTTCGATATCCAGACCACGTTCACCCATAGTTGATGCAAAATTTTCTGGAAGTCGTCCAGATTTTAGCTCACTGAGTGTCTTGCATCTTTCCATCTCTGTATTAAGCAATTAGCGAGTTCAGATGTGGGAGATGGAAGAAACGTACTAGTGTCAAATCTATGCAATAACTCAAATGCAATAACCCCTAACGCGAATACATCCAACTTCTCACTAGAGATTCCTAAAGAAACTGGAGGACGATAAAACTCGGTTCCTACAGCCCTTGAAGCTACTTGTGGAGGAAGAGCATCTGGCTGTGCGAGCGTTGTTACGAGGCCGAAATCCCCGATTCGAGGGTTGACGTAGATGGACTCTTGCTCACGCCAGCCACACTCTTTACAGGTTGATATGTCGATGCAGCCGGACGGACGGAGTGAGCTTTGATAAATTGACAAGAATACATTAGCTGGCTTCAAATCGCGATGTACCACATTCTGTACATGAAGGTATTGAACACCTTTCAAGATCTTTTGAAGAATCTGTAGTGAGATTTTGGGATGGAAGCAATGTCGGAGTTTTGCGATATCCTTATTAGAGTAAGAGGATTGCATAGACCTAAGTCATAAACTTTAGATTAGATTTTTTTAAAATAAGGACAAGAATCTTGACAAACCTTGGTGGGCCATGCACGACTTCCGCAGACAAGTATTTAGCTAGAGTAATTGGATGCAAGGACATTTGGATGTTGAGGGTCATGACAGGCTCAAAGGCACCCGGTGTTTGAGGTGGGGTATGGATATCGCTAAGATAATATTAGAATCTGTATAAGGAAACATATTACGTACATTTTCTGCTGTTCTTAGAACGAATGTAGCATTAATGAATCATACCTCTGAGAGATGACCGTCTCGTTGTAGAAGGATATCGAATGATTAGAAAAAGTATGAGCGTCCCTTGGGATTGTCTCCACTTCATCATCATCATCGTCTCCGATACTCTGAAGGACGCTTTTCTTTGACTGAGAGGATGAGATTGTGGCATGACTTTGCCGACGGGCCTTACTGCTGGCGGGTTGAAGGAAGGCGTCGCTGGAAACAGAGTTGCCTTCCTCATCTGTAGTACCGGAGTATGGATCTAAACCGTGACCACTATGTTCGAATATGATATTTGTATTGATATCTTCGTTGGTACCGCCACTCAGAGTTGGGATATAGTGATCGTCGTCCGTGCTGTAAAGAGTGTATTTCGATGAGGTATCCTGTGGCCGGATAGGTGGTGCTTCCAGCAACTTACGATCAGAAGCGAAATTTGACAACACGTTTGTAGCTCCTGGTGAGTATTCCAACCAAGCATGGTGATACCGGACGATATTACAATGATCGAGCCGGGCAAGTGTGCGTACCTCTTCGAGAAGACAATCCAGTTCTTCCTTGCCCCCTTCTTTAATCCTTTTCATGCGTGCAGGATTTAGAGCAATCCTTTTAATCGCATACTGAAAACCATCAACCTTGTGTGTCGCTCTAAAGACTTTACCATATCCACCTTTACCAATGAGACCCAGTTCATCAAAATCTCTGACATATCGGGTCGTGTGAAGATCAGGATGATTTTCGATGAGCGATTGAAGGGCTGTGGGCACAGCACTTAAAATTGCATCCGATTGCGGACCGGGAGTTGACGGGCGAGATACACTAGGGGGGGCAAGTAGACTTCGAAAGTTGTTCAGGAGGGCATTATTGCTAACGACGCTTGGCACCAGTTGTAGGGATCCGCTCAAAGCGTTCGCTCCATTGTCGATAGTGTGTTTCTGCGATAGAACTTTCAGTCCTTGTTGAACAGCGGCACGTTTATGACGCATCTCATCCGCTTCAAAGGCTGAGTCAATGTTGAGATGTTCCGCAAATTGTTGTGAGATGGAGCGGTATTTGGCATTGGCGAGAACCTGAACTTCCGGATCATTCTTGCTCTTCGAGAGTTGTTCTTCCGCATCTCTCAGGCATTTGTCCTCGAGAAGAGCGTGTATTAGGAGGTCTTTGCGGCGGTTGGTATCACTCGTAACTGGAGTTGGATTTGCGCGCAAAACGTCCTCCTCTGTCCTGTTTGTGTTGAGAGTTTTGGCTTTGTACAAGCCCTCGGATCCTTCGACAAAAGCATCATGAGTTTCACCTTCTTCAGAAGCACTCGAATCTCCCGAGGAGGACGTAATCTCATCAGGAGTACGGAAAAACGAAGTCATTGCAGCAGAAAGAGTAAAGAAAAGTGATCAAGGAAAAACAACTCCACTTCTATAAGCCACCATAGCTGCAGGGCAAAGCTTGCAGCAATGGTTTCAAGCAAGATTTGATACTTTGGATAGGGAAGCAAAGAAATGAAACAGGACAACAAGGTCTTCTTGCTAGTTATGACGACAGACCATGGTGGTGCTCGAGACACTACTATTGCCTCGAATGACAGAAGGGCGCAAGGTGCAAGATGTTGACTTCGCAGCCCTTCTCCAACACTGGCCACGTGAGTCGCTAACGTTAATTATCGATAAAAGATATACCGGGGTATCGTAAATCCGCCATCCGAAGCCCTGTCGCTCTGACTCGCGTGTTGTGACTAGTCGTGAATGAACAAACCTCAGAGCTATCCCTAGCCCACTGAAATTCGTCCACGCATAAGAATCAGCCGATTAGATTAACGCAAGCGACTGCACGCGTTGTTTGGATTCTGGCGTTCTGCACGGACCACTTACTCCGTGGACGCCAGCTGGTTAAGGGATAACTACTTAAGTCTTGGAGACATACTTCTAGAAAGAACTCTCTTCCTTGCCTAACCAACGCGACTTCCCTAATATATTCTGACAACATCTGTCTCCTTCCACTGCTAGAATGCCTCGAAAGTTGCCGTGGCTTAACCAAAACACAAAACCTACAGCTAAAGCAAATATCACTCCCAAGTCTGTCAAACGACTCAGGATTCAGACTTCAGATCTGAACGAAGAGAGCCCCTCGAGTAGCGCATCAGCTACATATAGAGAAAATAGGAGAGGTGGTACGTAGCCACTTAACCTGGTTTCTTGTAGAAGTTTTATTAAGCTAACTTAGATCGGCAACTGTCGTCTTCGCCTATTCTGGCGCCGGATATATCTCCACCTTCTCCAGAGTAGGTCTGATGTCGCGTAGAAACCTGAGGGGGCAATGACTAATCATGGAACAGATTCATGAAAGAGGGTGTGGATGCCGACGATGCCTGGGTCATGGTAGAAGATGAATTCTTGGAGACAGCAAACTTATTCACACAGCACCTGCATCGCGCTGAATATCAGCGCTTGAAGGAACTCGTTGGGACACAGAATGAATCCGTGATGAGGAATATCATGCGTCCGGTCACATCAAATACCAAAGTGGTAGGAGAAACGGCTAAGCGCATGGAGGCAGATGCAAAATCAAGTTCTCAAAGGAAAGTGCTCCAGGCCATCACTAAGGGCGAAGCAGACACGCCATGGATGCAAGATCCTCGTTTAGCCGGCTTGATGAACCGTCCTCCAGCGTCATCTGCGTTGCTAGCAAGCAGAACAGGTGCAAAGGCAAATACAAGGGCTGCAGCGGGTTTTGCAAAAGCCCATCCCTCACCACCTCGCGTATCACAAGAGAAATCTACGTCCACCTCGAGTAAATCACGGCCTTCTGGATTAGCCGGCTTGGCGCGGGAAATCGAAAGACCTCACACATCTGACGATGATGGTGATGATGATCTTGATGGCCCTTCGCACTTCCGGGTTCCTCTTAGAAAGCCAAAGAAAATGCACCACCCACGGGAACGATCGTTCGAAAGCACAAGGACTTCTCAATATGAGCCACACCGTGACCGGCCACCCGATCCAGCATTAACACCCGAAGGGTTTAATGCTCCGCGTAATTCCTCGACGAAGGCCTCGTCGTCTTCCCTGTCCGGATCTATGGCAAGTAGACCTGGTCGAAGCTCCGCGATAGACTTGTTGGACGATTTTGATTTCCCTAAGCGCAAAACTCCATTTGGATATGAGGAGCGATTAGCAAAGCAGAAATCCGAGAAAGCCAACAAAGAGCGGGATGAGAAGCGAAAGTCGCTTTTACTCGAAGAGATACCCACGTTTTTGATTTAAATTGGTGTTCACTGTTACAGGAAATTTATCTGGAGAGGGACGGGCTCGAGACAATAGTTTCCCAATTAATGGTTTTCACCAATAAATTGAGAAGTAGGTGCTTCGAACTTTAGCCTGCCTTTGCCATTGCAAATATGCCGCAAAGCTTGGACTTTGACAAATCTTCACAAACTAATATCCTTTAAGGTACATGCTCACTCTTCTTAAAGACTGTTTTGGTTTCATCATATTACTAACAGCATCAAAGCGAGCCAACGCAAGCACCCTCATGAAAATCTGGCCTCTTAGACCCTTGAATAACATATGTGATCTTATATAGCGATCAAAGTCCTCAGCCACGATTCTAGATCAAGATTATTTCAGGCATGTGCAGATCGCAAAAACCCCCACCAACTCCTAGAAGGCCAAGAATTAGCTAAAACCTCGTTAAAGTACTTATCGGCCCAGTTCCTACAAGGTCGCGATCTCAGCCCCCCAATCCTTACCTAGACGCTGGAGAGTGACTTACTTATTCGACTTCGGAACAAAGTTTTCGTGTACTCTTCAATTTCCTCAAAATCGTGGTACAGATCCACTTCCAGCGAGGACTTTAACTTCGTCTTCTTGATAATCTTCCATCCAAGGTAAAGAATCGGGAACACGAAGATCACCGTGTACCTGCACCATGCCATTAATGAAGCCTGCCAGAATCACCCTCAAACACTTACGATAACAGGAATGTCAGCACGCCCCGGTTACCCTTCAAAACCACCGTATAGCCGCCCACGAATGTCATAACGAAACACCCTGTCAGTCCATACCACGTAGCATACGGCTAGCAGAAGCCCTTATACGGCGAGGTTTTGCGATCAAGGCCTTGCGCATCGTACGCCTTCTTGAAGCGGATGAACGTGAAGCACATGACGCTGAAATTGATGAGCTGCGACGCCGTGACGAGGTTCACGAACCACTGCAGCACAACGGCCGCGTTCTCCGAGACCTAAAAGAACGAGAGCAGAGCCAAGGCCAGCACGACCAGCACACAGTAGATCGGGACGCCCTGTCGCGTGCAGCGGGTCAGGAAGCGCGGTGCCTTGCCCTCGAGAGCGGGCCCGAACAGCGGGCGCGACGCGCAGTAGACATAGCTGTTCCCGGCCGAAAAGGCCGACGCGAGCACCATGGCGTTGACGACGTCCGGCAGCACGTGGATCTGAAGCCTGTTCATGGCAACGACATATATGGCGAGGCCGCGGCGCCGAGCTTGCTGCCCGCGAACGCGGCTTTCAGCTCTGCGTCATTGTATGGCACATTAATACTGGCGCACAGCGAGCCGAGCACGAAAAACGCTGTCAGTCGGTAGAAGACAACGTTGTACGCTCTCGGCATCACCGCGCGGGGGTTCTCGGCTTCACCGGCCACCACGGAGACGTAGCCTGGCCCGGCGATGGTGAAGGAGGCTTGGATCAAGCATTCCAGGAAGCCGAGAAAACGGCCGAGATTACCGGGGTAGTAGAGCTCAGCAAAGGCACCAGGATTCTCCCAGTAGCGTAGAGGATTGCCGCCGAGCACTGTGATGAGGTGTAGATAATCAGGCCGATGATAAGAAGCACTTTGCCGAGAGTGGCCGAGAATTCGGATTCGCCATACCACTTCACGGCCAGGAGATTGATTGTGCTGGAGTGGTGTCAGAAATCTCTAGAGTTCGAGAAGTAGGGGCCTTTTCAAAGACTCACGCATAAAGCACGATTACAATCGAAATTGTTCCTCCTGCAGGGACGACGTCGCTCTAATAGTGAATGATTACATTATATGCCACTATTTCAAATGGTACCAGTATAGCTTCAAAGATGAAAAAATTCCAGCCTGCGGCAACGCCGAAGGCATCGTCTACGTATCGTCCGGCGAAACTGATGAAAGGCGAGGAGACCGGGAGATAGCGGACCATCTCTGCCATACCTGAATGAACGAGCACATCTTATCAGTATTGAGGCCATTTGGTTTGGAGAATGAGTTGAAGTGCTTTAGGCATGATAGATGTGTAGGTATAAACTGTACTTCTGACAAGTAGTCTGCGGTGCTTTGGGTTAAAGCGTGTCTAGGAAAGATTGAAGCTTACATAGCGTGACTACGAAGATAAAAGTAAACCTATTTACACTATATTATAAGAGCACGTTCATTTGCAGACTGGCTTCGTTCCAGAGCCAGCGTGGGCTAAATATCATTCTGTGCTTCCTGAACCCCAGCTCTTCCTTGATTAAGACTCGACCGCGACTAATATCTCGACTGTATCAAAACTTGGGATGGTACGCACCAGATCGTGAGTGCCATGAAGAGACTCGCAGGGCCACCACTGAGCAAGCCGTGACCGATTTGCACGTAGAGCGCCGTACCAATGGTTCCGCCGATACCAACCAACTGAATGTGCCTTGGTTTGAGCTTCTGGTGGGTTGAGTCGTACACTACCTTTACAGATCCAGATGCACAGCGTGCCATGTAGCCGTATGCATTCTTTTCCTCGTTAGTGGTCTTTTCGTCCAAAGGCGGGCCTGAATTTGAAACATAGTCGACGCCGGTAGAAGCCATCCTCGGCAAAGTTCACTCGGAGGCAGAGTCCCCTCGCGTGTTCAACGAAGAGATTTAAGAAGCAGAGAGAAAAACTCGACAACGAAGTCCATAAGCTGGGTTTAAAGCTTAGATATGACAGCAGTGAACGATCAGGTTCAAGGTCGACAGTGGGATGGAAGGAGACAATAACGGCGGCAATGAGGGAGAGCCGGAGAAATATGTGAAGTCTGCTAGTGGTGTGACTGCCAGGACAAGATCTGCTCGCTGTCACGAGAGAGGTCTGGCACCTGGACAGGAGATAACCAACCCCCCATCGCCGAGACCCATTCACCTGAAGTCGCAAATCACGACGTCGCCCTGCAGAAGCCCAGGCCTTTGTGCCAATCTTTCTGGAGCACCGGCCGCTCCACGGCCAGTTGCATCTGCACGATACAATTGATCGACCTGGCTTCTTCCATCGAATCGCCTGCCCTAAACTGCCTAGAGAGGCCGCAAGCTGGCACAGGGTCCCGGGGCAAGTTTCGTGTGCTTAGGCGTAGAGTAGGACTTGGATAACGGTCAGGGTCCGCGTGGGGTCCCCTTGTCGAAATTAGGTGTTTTCGCCCCACAAAAACGGTTCGCAGTCTCATCTACATACAGTGAGTACAGTATCGTATCTGGCATGCAATTGCAGCCGTTGAACCACCCCAGCACCCACTCTGCGAATCACCTCGTCTCTAATATCACATTGTTCTAGAGGCCATCCAGAGCAGTTTTTCGGTCTCCCCGAATTTCACCCAGAGGCCCAAGCAGAGCTGGGTAACGTGTCCGATTCCCCCTCTTGGGACTCTCTTGGCCGCAAGGGAAAAAACACACTACTTAGCAAAATCTGGGTTGATGGGTTGTGCATTTCTGACTAACTTGTGCCATAGCGTATCAACTTCTTGCTAATCCCGTACCCAGAACTGTCGCTCGTCGCTCGCACGAAGCTAAGTCCGTCCGTCCCCAACAACGCTGCCCCACATGCCGTGTACCCAGGACTTGATACTCTCCGGATACCCCATAGGCATATTTAAAGGCAGAATCTTTGTTTCCTCGTCGTAATGGTGGTTTCGCCGTGGAGAATCATTTGCCTGTGCCAAGACTAAAGTCTGCGAATTTACGCCAACAGGTAACTTGTCCGATAACACACTCTCGTCAGCTTGGCATCGGCCCATGTCATAGCAAAACCCGCGAGAGTTAGCCCAGGAAACTTCTTCCTAAGAGCCCCCAGCCGCTGAAAGCATGACGAACCACCCACAAGCCGCCACTGACGCCACAAACGAGCCAAGACCGCAAATATGGAGCCCCAGTGAGAATCCAAGGATCATGTGGCTCGGCAACTCCACGCCTAGAATGGCTTTGATATCTATCAGTATACCGAGCGAGAAATGAAGGAAACCGGGACGCCAATGGTTAGCATATTCTTCATAGGACTTGGACCGATGGACAACATCGAGATAGTGTGCACTCAAGACCTTTTGTTTCATCTCTAGGGATACTTGGCGCGTTTTAAAGTCACCGCAGAGCAATTTGGATGAATGAAGTTGCTCTAGAAAGAGCGAGGGACATTTACAGGTATCTCAACCTGGACAGAATTTAGTAATCAACGAACCCTCCAAGACTAATCCTGCACGAATTCTTCTCTCGGTGAACTTGCACCCCAGTATCCAAGGCCCAGAAACCTGCCTGGCCGAAAACGCACCGTGGATGCCATATATGTAGGAGGAAAGCTGCCCTAACCGTTTGGAGCAGCGTGGCGAATCCGATAACAAAGTTCCATTGCGTACCTCTTATCTTCCTGCTAGTACTGATTTGTAGTGCAAGGGAACTCTATCCTGAACAAAGAAATTGGAAGCAGCGAGCCTTGGACGGTTCTCCCGTTGGACATCCTTTCACATGGTTCTAGGTCAGTATGAATTTCTCTCAAATCTTTGAATACGGACAGTCAAAGGACTTCGTGTTTGGATGAGAAACTAATCTTAATTTCATGATGGAGATTTACCTCCCATCGTCTTAAATGCTGTCTCCTCTTCAGAACATTCCGAAAGATCTTGTAAGCCTATCACAAATACATACCCACCGACATGGATGAGAAGACAAAAATCTCCAATAGGAATGCAACACGTCTCCGTACTGATGCGTATATGCAGACGACTAACCAGGTCTGTTGAAGAGACATATCTACAGGAAAGTGTCCAACGATTAACACAGAAAAGGAAGTCATAAAACGATTTAATGACACTGCCAACCTCAGAACCAAACACGTTCAAGTAGTCAAGGTTGAGAAATATTTTTCTCTTCTGAAGAGCTCCTTTAGAAATCCGTTGGCGCCTACAAGACCCCAGGGAGGCAGATCGTTAAGCAGCCTAGCATAAGTTGTTAATCTCTCACCTCGTAGCCTCGAATGAGGCCTGACACTTACCTCCCCGGATCTATCGGCCATACAAATGCAAATTTGCTTGCGATTTCGATGCCCTCGTCGAGAATGGTCCGCAAGCTTATCTTTGCGGTAGAAACGCTTCCCACATCCTGGCTCTGGGCATGCAAACTTCCGCTCCTTGCTATGGATCCCCATATGGCGCTCTCTATCGGTGGGGCGGTTGAAAGAGCGACCACAAGATAGCTCAGGGCATTGGAATCGGGTCTGTTGTGAAGGTGCCGAAGGTCCAGATTTAGGAGCAATGGTGCGGTGTTGGACTGGTAATGGACCTACGAGTGGGTTCAGCGTTGCTGGGGTTGTAGAAGAGTTATCAGAATTTTCCTCGTCGAAGGCTTGCTTGGAGGCGGCAGAAATTCGTTGTAATTCAAGGATATCGGATTGTGAATATGTAGGTGATGACGAGCCGTGACTCCCACGGTCGCCAAAATTAATGCTGCTGGGCATAGTGTCGTGACTGAAGCTGTTGATCAGGTCGATGTAACGATATATTGGGAGAGATAAGTACCTAAAAAGATTTCCTGGGGTCATAGTGGTGCTAATTAAATGTGTCTCCTCCCCAGGCAAAGCATTCAGGCAGGTGGTATCTGTCACGCCTGTCGAGTATGGTGTATGGCTGTCCAAGGTCAGTACCAGCTGAACGTGAGATTACTGCCAACGGGATAATAGTTGCCTTGAAATGTGTGAACAGGGCAGTCCCGCGAGGATGTCATTAGCGGTTCCGGGGTTTTGGAGGAACAGATCTACTTCGGGCCAGGGTAACGCGATTTGTGAGGACGAATTTCCGAACACACTGAAGTTGATGTTGGTATCATCGTTGAATAAGGTGAGGTGATTACCAAGAAGAAGAGCTTGGTCTGCAGATTTTGCCCGCTTCAGGCTTTCAGAGGCTGTGCTAAGATTAAATGCTCCGGCTATATGAGGCTCATCGTCAGCGGGTTGTTGATATGGTAACTCGAAGTGATTATTTAGCTCCAGAAATGTATCATCCCTACGGGACGTTAGTCTCTCAGTCTTTTGACCCGCAAGTGTTCGCAACAATAATATGAAACGCCCCCACCCTCTAGAAGCAATAGGGCACCCTGTATGGATACATGGGTTTCGAGCTGAAAATTGTCCAAAGAGGCAGGGGCTATGCTTGGGTTGGAAGACCCTCTGAGAGCATGGTGGACAAAGTGCAGGGTTGTATACGCATTCGGGATACTCCTGATTGAGAAGGTTAGCATCTATTGCTAAGTCGGAGCTTGACTGTGAAAATTCGAGAGACATGGCTATGTTTTTGGCAGGACTTACTACCCTCGTTAGCGGTATTAGCTTTATATAGGAGTTGATAGGGAAAAGGACGAGCAACTCGAGGTGGTTTTCGAATATTGCACTACGAACCCGAATATATATGTACGAAAGTGGAATCTGTAGTCACTATGCTATTTTAAAATTTTAACTAGAAACAAGCGAACCACATCTTAGAACACAGTGCCCTAAGTTTAGGGCATAAAGAGGGCGAGCCACAGTGTTCTCTGTTTGGCTGTACGTCTTAGAGGGCTAGGGAGGGCAAAGGCTTGAGACAATCATCAGCCGGGGCGGCTTGGACGAGGCGGGCCCAGCTCTTAAGAGGCGGAGTGCATGCTGACATGGCCATCAAAGCCACCAGTCAAAGCGGGCATAGCCCGCCCTTTCTCTCTTTCGCATTAACGAGTCTTCTCCATTCTGATATTGGCTCGAACAACAAATCCTAACAAAAAAAAAGCGTAATGCAAAGGCTGTGTCCTCCCGAAACCCCCAAAACCCTTCAAGCCTCATGCAGCGCATCTAATACGTGTACCTGAAGCCCTCCAGGCCCTCAACGACGCGTCGCCTTATCCGCCTGACTATCGCCCATTTATGGAAGATCGTCAGCACTGCAACAAGAACAACGACAAGAAGTCAGCACGCCCGGTGCAAGAAGTCAGCCAAGGCGCTTTTCTAGACTCTAAAGCACAATACAATGGATAAGGATTTTCGGAAGGGACGTACCGCAGCTACCCATCATCATCTCCCATCACAACAATAGCTCCGCCATGGTGTGAATCTTAACCTGCTTCCTATGCCCCTCTTCAATTACTTTGTCTATCTCGCGTAATTTCTTCCAGTCGATAGGTTTGAAATACGACACCTGATTTAGTGTAAAGCGAGACAAGTCAAAGCCCCGCGCGATCAACAACTTCGCCATCGCTAGATTGCCAGAACCAACCGCGACGTGAAATGGCGTCTGACCATGCTTGGGTGCCTTATTTGGGTCTTCAGGTGTTAGCTCCGCCGTGATATCTGCTTCATGATCTAAGAGCATATGCGCGGCACCTGCATCATGCGACAAAGCAGCGCGGTGCAGTGCGGTGAAACCAAATCTATCTTTGGCTTCGATGTCGGCATCTGCGGCGATAAGCAGTATGATGACCGTAAGGTTTCCTTTCTCGCAGGCTTCATGAATTGCTCTTCTGCCATTCTTGTCGCGAGCCTCGACATTAGCGCCATGGGCAAGTAAACGACGTACTACGTCGGCATGTCCGTACCATGACGCCCATTGCAGAGCAGTACCGCCATCGATATCGGTCACGTCAGGCTTGACTCCTGATTGCAGCAGCTTGCCGACCGTGTCAGTATCTCCAGTCATAGCTGCGACTAGAAGATCGCGTTCCGGACACGGTTGGTTCGCAGCCACGTTCATCGAGCTCTCCAGGAGCAGTCGAACGATGTAGTCGCGCTGCAGCCTAGCAGCACAGTTTAAAGCACTTTCAGGCTCAGTGCCTACGTTTGCACCATGCTTCAATAGTGTGTATACTATTTCCTCATAGCCTTCTTTGATAGCCCACAGTAGAGGCGTACGTGAGTGGCTGTCCTCCGCGTTGATCTCAGCCGAGTGATCCATGAGGAGCCTTTCAACGAGTGGAGTACATCCGAGGGTAGTGGCGACATGAAGTGGGTATGCCACCTTTGGAAAAACAGAGTGAAAGTTTGGGTAGCCCCGTTGGGAGAATATCATCTGCAAGTAAGATTGCGCTGCTGGAATATTCGATACGAACGATAGCAGAATCTGCAGCAAGTTCTCATCGAGCTCGGCGTCGGAGACGTGCTTCGCTAGATTGTAGCACGCATACTCATAAAAGGGAAAGTCGTCTTGGCGCTTCTCAAAGATTTCGGCCGATTGCGTTGGTCCTTCATGAAAGCTTTCGAAGGATATGTATGTCACGCAAGCCACAACAACCTCTCGTTTCATTAATCGCAGCTCCGGCAGGTTTGTGATCAAGAATTCTTGAACTGTCAAGTGAGCAAGCCGGATAGTGCTTTCATTGTCCACGACCACGAGCCCTCGGCAGACTTTGACAAGCACGGCAGGGCTTCGCTGATTCAATGGGTCCAGAGATGTCGCTCTAAGCTCAATTGCGATCGCATCAAGCAGCTCCACCAATTTAAGCGTCTCTTTGGCCAATACGAGCCAGCAGAGAATCTTCCTCGCTAGCTTGCTCTGGCTCTTAGACTGGGCATCGATTTGCTCAAGAGTTTGAGCGTATATTGATGCTGCCTCTGAGGGCAAGGTGCGGGAAGCGTGCAGCATCTCTCTGGCGCTCGTCTGCTGACAAATGTATTCAATCTGGAACACGACCAGGAGGAACCTTGCTCGTTTCAGCAGTGTATGGTCAATCTGCAAGGGCTACTCACATGCCTGCTGAGTGCAACAGAACGTTTTTGACAATCTCAGGGATCACCATGTCTGCATGATCTCCCAGAATGTCAAGAACTTCTTGACTCTCTTCCAAACGAGCACGCGCATAGATCTCAATATCGCGGCTATTCGCAATGACATCTTCCGTTAGTATCAATTTAGCAAGCAACCTGAGGTCCACGTCTAGTCTGGAGGAGATGAGCACGAAGAGTTTGCTCAGCTCGAACTTTGGCAGAAGCTGAATCAGCGCGGTCCGTGTCTTAGCAGATGCTTCATCCAGAGCATCGAAGACTATTGAAAGTCTATAAGACTGCGAGATGGTGAGGAGTAAGCTGAATACATCATCAAAACTAGCCTTCCGCTTGCCCTCGCCACTCTTGTCATAGAGCTCGGCCACCTGCACTTGACAAGCAGGAACCTGCTCGAAGAGCTGAACAAGCAGACTAGCTAAGACATTTTCAATGGACTGGGCGTCCCGTTGCTTGTAGTTGAAGTATATATATGCAACGGCATGCAGGCCGTATAGTGCCGCGTTTTCAATTAGGTGGTCGATAGCAGAAGACATCAGGATAGTCTTCCCAACACCAGCTAGTTGCACAAATTAACGGACGTATGCATGCATAGAAGATAATCTGACTTACGGATGCCACGGCACCAGACAATCGGGGTTCGCAACTTTGCAGTGAGCCAGTTATTGACTTTGTACAAGAACCACTGGCCAGTATTCTGTTGCCTCCGAGCTTGCACAGCAGTGTGAGTTTCATCGTAGGTCCCGGAGTATAACCAGTTAACTGTCTTCTGCTTCTTCGCTAAAGAGTCTTCATGCGGATCAGTAACGAAGAGATCTCGAAGATATTGGTCATCCTTTAAACGCTTGTCGATCTTCTCCTGGAGCCGAATGAACGCATTCTTCTTCCCTTCGCCATAGATGGGCGACATGTAGATGTCGAAAATGCCCATTAAAGAGTACGCGCTGTCTTCTTCGCGCTTAGTCTTCCGATTTTCTGCCCATGACATTCGCTCAGAAACGGCGAAATGAGATAGAGGGCTTCCTCGAAGAGCTTCAATAGAGGTCCCCGTTATCTCGTGAATTTGTCGCTCCAGCGATCTCTTGTCACCTAGTCGCTTACACTCTAGAGAAAAGAACTCGACTGATACCGGAGCAATAAGCTCTTGAAGCGTCCAGCCCCGAGTAAACCATCTACTTTTCCGAAAAGCTGATTTCAACGTGAACTGGGAGAACTGTTCGTTCGCATCATGGTCACGTATCGAAACATCTGACAAGTACACGTAGCATTTAGCTGCCGCACGGTACCAGCGAAACATGGAGTTGATAGCTTCTGTAAGCTCGGTGCTGCTTGATTTATCGATGCAACAAGTGTCCACCCAGAAGTATTGTAGGCCATCGCTAGCAGCTTGTTCTCCGCAGAACCGGATCTTACTATAGCCAGCTTTGCTCTTGCCACCACCCTCCGCCAGGTCTTTGAAGGTGACCTCTTCGCTATCATCTCCCCAAGTATGTGAAAGTATCGCATACCCAGGAATATTGTCGCCAACAAACTCAGTCAGGCTGAATTCGTCGTGGTTTTTGACTCCCAGAAGACGCATTTATGCCTAGATTTTGGGAAGTTTAAAAGAGGGACATTCACTAGATAGACGCAAATACAAAAACTCACCTCGTTGGTTGAAGATACCATGCGTAACTGTCTGGATTAAGGCCATGTTTCAGTGCCGCCGTCTAGACTTGCGGAGAATAGGCTGAGCCCTCTCGGATAATAGACCTATCAGCTGATAGTATCCTGAGACTATCCGGATAGTCTTCGGATACATTGGTGTTCACGGCTCGGCTGAGCGCCCGCTGAGTCGCTGAGCCGCACGTGACACTAACAACCCCCGTCGACATTCGACATATTTGAATATCTTACCCCCGCTGATCGAGCCGCTGATGCGCGCGTACTATTGGCCTATTGGCCTAGCCGTGCGCCTATATATTTACTCTATGCGGTAAGGTCACTTATCCGCTCGCTAAGCGGCCGGTAGGTAGGGTAGGTATACTTTCTCTACCTCTCCTCCCCAGTCTACGTCTGCGTATATATAAAAAATAGGAACCCCCCCTAGGGCGCGGCTTCTCTAGCAGCGTCCTATCTTGAAAATAGCGTTAATTAGTCGCGTAGAGATTAACGTCGCGAATAATGCCAAACTACGCGCTAACGCGTAGAGTATCCTTGCCCTTATATATACCAAGAGGCCTAGATACTAGTCGATATTTCGGCACCCCTCTGTAAAAACGCATTGGCTGTGATGATGCCCCCAATTGCCCCGAAGTAACCTGCAGGCCGGATGCAACACTAAAGCATTCAGCATCAATTTCAGCGGTGATATTTGACCAGCCCTCTCATTGAAGGGGCGATGGATCTACAAGAAAACTTACGCTCGAGTACTCTGCTCTCGAATATTATTCGCCTGGTAGGCCAATGATGCAGGCACATTCCCCGCGCACCCCGCAATGCCTAAAAACGTGCCTTACGCCATTGCTCTTACGGTACTCGACAAGCATCAACCCCACGAAGACTGTGATGGCCTAGAACGCCACCACTGCTCCGCGTTGGTGCAGTTTGTCCGCTATTTTTGAGACAGCGATGATATAGAAGATTACGGCGACGTCAGGAGGAGCGCAGAGGAGGAAGGCGACCGAAACCGAGTATCCCATGCCATTGAGGATGATTTGAAGGAAGGCGAAGGCGTAGATGCCGACGCCAGACATCAGGAACAGGAGCGCACTGTAAGTGGATAAGTGGTATCAGTGAGTGTCGACACAAGGTGAATATTAGGGTTTGACTGGACTGACTATCCCTTGACCCGGTGGCGTCCTACGAGGATATGGCCCGTGCGCAAGCTTTAGGAACACCAAACAAATCTAGCATTCTAATTGGCCAGTTCCTTATCGATAACTACCGGACGAATTCCACCGTGTTAAGGCAGTCCTGCTCCAAGACAGACTCAACAGTCGACCCAGCGGGCCTCTCTAGCGTATCTGCCCATTTGGATGGGTGAGGCAAAGAAGTGCTTGAGGTAGCTATTTCTAATTTTTGTATATGCAATGGGTTCACTGGGCTGATTGAATTTCAAATTAGCGGGATACCATGCACATCTTATCCTCCTTGGGGATCTAGCATATCCGAGGTGATGTGTTGCCGTCTTTGCGGGATGTGGCGTAAATTCAACTTCGGTGGATCAGACATTCTGCCACCATCAAGGCATATGAGATCCGGCACAAACAAACCAGAGCGACACAGCAAAGTCACACCGCATTCTCGTAACTACAGTAATTAATAAGACTACCCCGCAAATTCACTTAGAAAAGCTTAGCTATCGCTTCGCTATTCCTCAATGAAGTATCCCGGTTCTATGATGAGTCCGAGTTCCGGAGCAAATAGAACTCCGTAGCCGAAACCGGTTGATTTAGATCCATACCCGCCCAAAAATTAACATAAAAAAGACGCTGTGTCTGCTCACGAGAGGACTAAGTAGGCTGTGAGACCATACTCTTGTCAAGAGCCTGAAAAAGAAGCAATAACAACCTTGATAACTCGTCCGCATCCTGTTAACGTGGCTCCCAAATTCGGATTTTCAAAAGAGCGGAAATCGAAAGATCACATAATATCCAGGAGAACCGTAAGAGAAAAGTACAGCCCCATTCAATATGGCCAAAATCACATGGAAATCCGAAAGCAAAAAGGAGGGATCAAGAGAAGATAAACGCCGCAGATAATGTGTCCACCACAACACCTCCCGACACACATTTAGTTGAACATCTAGTTGATACTATTCTTCTTTTAGGGTGACAAAGTCCAACCATTCCATCACCTACTACCATTGCAGGTACATGCAACCTTTTTTGGACGATGTCCGCGCCGAGTGTGATCCAACAATTTATCTTTGCGGTAGAACCGCTTTCCGCATTCAGACTGCGGGCATGCATATGTTCGCTCTGTCACGCTGTGCTTCCGTACATGGCGGTCGCGATCACTGCGCCGGCCAAACGATCGATCAGTACAGGACGGGTGGGGGCAGCAGAATCGATGGGTTCTTCTAGTTGGCGAAACAGTATTTGTGTCTGACATTCTAGACATTGAGCGAGAGTTGGAGTGGCTGGAAACTTCTGATCCAACTACATCGCCTGGTTGCCTTTGATTGGACACTACGTTACATCGGTCCTCTCTGATATTCTTGTGTGCACTAGTTTCATTGTCGTAGGGCAGCGTTAGAGTGGATTGGCCATCCATAGTAGTACTTGCAGCTAGAGCCTGAATAGAACTTGGGGTGCCATCGTTACTGCTGGTGCTGGGGGTCTGAAGTTCGTTGGACCTAGCAGACGATTAACCCAGAAATAATACACGGCAGGTGGAGATACACACCCGAAGTAAAACTGGGGTAGGAAATCTGTTCCTGTATGTAGGCGATACTCGTTGACGTTGACATCATTCGGCTGGCGTGTACTTTCTGCAACGGAACGTGCTGTGATGACGCTGGAAAAAATAAATTCACGTTAAGCTATTTAGAGCATGGAAGGTTTACAATCACCTTTGATAAAGATCGCCCGAGTCCGGAACAAGTCGCATGTTTTTTGGCGATGATATATTTGTGTTGTGTTGAATCTTGTTGTTCTGCAATATATCATCTAATACTATCTCTGCGGATGCGCCCACTGAGTATAAGTCAACGTTTTGTTGGAAAATAGAATCAAGTTTTATCGGTCTGAAACTATGAAATAGCACATCGTTCTCTTCCACATGCTCGGATGGGTCGGTGCCTGCGCTGATGTCTGAGCCAGCATCTCGAGATAGTTGAGGCTTGAATGATTGGAAAGGCGCGACTGGAGCACTTAGTGGAGCTTCAGGTAAATCATATTTACTGAAGGCAGGATGAAAGTATGGAATGTTCTGGGCGGAAGTTTGATTTGTGAATGTGTTGTTCTCATCTCGAAGTAGAGAGCTCTGGATTAAGGTGCTGCGGGGGAAAAGACTGATCAGTAAAATATTATACTGTAGCTTTAGTTTTGATCACCTTTGAAAATCGTCAGGATCTGGCGTGGCCGACTTTTCTGGAATGCATGCAGCTGTTGTATAGAATTCGCAATCTTGCAGAACGGCTCCGTTAAGATGACTATATAGGGGAAAAGGCTTCCCAGGTGTCTGCTGAACCGTGTGCTACATGTGAGTACTATTTCAACCTGAAAGCTTTGAAGGTTAGGGTTAAATTTAAAATCCACTCACTCGTGCTAATGGCTCGGTTACATACGTATTGATGAACGAACCATCAGCACGAGACTTGCTCGGAATGCGCTCAGTACAAGGCGATCTAATCTGTGCTCTCACAGGATTCCTCATCCATTCCAGTCCACTGGAGATATCCGGAGTCCACGCCATACCAGGGATGCATGCAGGGATGCCTACAGTAACGCCAGGAAGGCGGCCACGTTACCCTTCGCCTTGTATTGATTGCAATGCTGATTAGGTCTTTGAGTCCAGTTTCGGTTCACTTAGGATTCTCGCAAAGTGGTCACTCCTCCGGGTTCCAGCGAAGGTCCAGTTGCGAAGAGGAGCGGTTCGCCGGCAGGAAACCTCAGAAACGCCTACGGTCCACGACTGTCCAGAGAGCTCTGTTGGAAGTATGAAAGAAGCAACGCTGCAAAAAGTAGTTGGTCAAAGTCAAAATGTGAAGGCTAGATGGTGACTATATATATTCCTCTCTTCTCCAGCTAGCTGGCCTCATATCTCAGGCTAAGAAATTGGCTGTTCGAAAGTGAGGCCGAAAGTGATGAGGTTTTCGCCCTGATAGGACGCTGCCAACAACGATTTGCGCCCCGACGCCCCTTTGACTCGAAGGGCGCTGGCAGGAGTTCGGTTCCGGTGAGCCAACAAAAAGTGACACTCCCGCTATCAGATACTGTAACGCTGGGAGGCGTCCACTCCTATGCACGGTCGCCGCCCAAAACTGAGAGGGGCGTGAGGAGGAAGAACATAGCCTGGGCGAAAGTCATATCTTGGGAACGAACGTGAGGTAGTAGCAGCAATGCAAAGGGGCGTCGAAATCTAGCCCGAAGACATCAAAGCCAAACAATTTGTTGGTATTTAAGTAGGTCTGTCATAAGTAAGATACATCTAAGCTTTGGTCGTTGCGAATGGGTTGATGGTGAGGAGTCTGGGGCGGGGAACGAGGCAGAAAAGCCCTGCGACTCTTTTTGTTGCCCGGGCTTCTCGCAGGGCTGGTGGGCTGAAGGTAAGCGAGCTTCGCAGTGATCGATTTCGGGTCATGAATTTAATTCTTCAATCCAGACAACTAGCGCGCATCTCTACTCGCTTCAATCAATGGCAGACGAAGACGAAGACACACCTCAGCTTTCCGGCACAAATGCTGGAAACATTGACCTCAGTGATGAAACACAAGACTTCCGCTTCCTTAGCAACCTCTCGTAAGAACTCTTTCGCTGCTGTTCAATCTCTCCCACTAATGTCCCTAGATTCAACGGTACAGACCTACCCAAGATTCCCAAGCGTGGGGAGAAGGACTTCGAGCCCCATGCCACCTCTCTGCAATCCTCTATCCTCGCAGCCTCGCGGGCTGCTATGCACTCGGCACTTTCTATCCCCCGCATTCATCCACCCAAGACTCACATCATGGCTACATACGACCCGGATACAAATATGGCATATGTGGATAAGGTCAAGAGCCAGCATTTTCAGACCATTGGAAAGTTCGTTCGAGGCAAGGAGTGGCTATTACCCGAAGAGACTCTCTTTATGCTTGAGAGGGGTAGTTTAGATGTCCGATGGCCTGCAGTCAAGACAACTGACGAGAACGAGAACGACAGCGCCAGCGCCAGCCTGGGTGTGCCCATGAGTCTGCAAGGAGCTTACGCTGCCTTCATTGGCATGGAAGGCGGCGTGGGCGGGAAGTTGACTTTGGAGATGTATAATGTCTACGCAGGCCTGAAAAGAGCGGGATACATTGTCCTCCGAGCAGGAAATTGGAGTGACGAAAGAGGAGCTCTTGACTTTACGTATTTGGCAAAGACGGATGCTGGGAAGGCTACGAATAAACATTGGGGTCTGGGGCTGTTCGCGGAAATATGGAAAATGCTGTCCGCAAAAAAGTCGGATGGAGGTGCTGAGCGACTCGCCCTGGGACCGCTGGTAACCCCCGGCTTGTATCGAAGCTATGGTAATTTGACTTCAGCTGCATTTTTTAAACAGCATGGATCTGACTTATCACAGACGACATATATCGGCTACTCCAAATTATTCCCAGCTATAACCGAAGTTCTCCGCCCACGTTTTCTTTACCTGCCGACTCCGCGAATCCCTTCCGCGTTACCTACCACATCTACAAGCCCACTGGGAAGTTTAGAAAGACTGATCCAGGGCCCCCGGACTACAGGATTGCTGTCGTAAACGCCCGAGAAACATCAGTGCCCACAATGGCTCAATTGAACGATCTGCTTGTAACAACACCGTATGACCCACCGGGCGTAAACAGCCAGCTATATCAAAAACTCAAACACGGATCCCGCAATATCATTCTGGCGATAGTAGACCAGGGTATCCCCAGCTATATCAGAGTTGCGGATGCCTCTTTTGGAGACGAGAAACTGTATGAGAGAAAGGGGAGGGGTTCACGGGGCAAACGAGGTGGATTTGGAAGGGGTAAAGGAAGAGGAAGAGGAAGAGGTCGATGAGCCTTTAGTAAGGTTGAAAAAAGGCTTCATAGGCTATGAAGTATGTTGATTCTCTAGTCGCCTGTTCTGCGAAGGGTGAAATCCTCCGCTAAGTGCGATATAGTCGCGCTGATCATTCGACCCTCGTTGAGGCTCTCTACATATCATCCATGGAGAAGGGATAGAGGGAGGAGGGAGTGAAGAGGGAAGATGATATCTTTCGCACATCTCTCTCAGGCCTCGGCTCGAAGGAGGACCCCCGAGCTCGGGTGGCCTACAATATCTCAATATTCAAGATGAACGTGGTAACGAGAACGGGCTTCATAGTATCCGATCATCGATGTGCCAAAGCCAAATCTCAAAGCTTGAGGCTACCGTACTATATATTAGCACTGGTATATAGAGTTTAATAAAAATTTGTATAGTGTCCTGAAAGGGGAAGTCTAAAGTGGGCTTAGTAAAATCCCGACAGCATGCGGGGTAGCAGCTCGGCGCGGTCGTGGAAAAAATCCGTGACCACGCCGAGCTACATAGCATGCCTCGGCATGTTTCCCCATCAAGGGCGCCAATTCTACCCCCGCAACTACCATCATGAGCTTCTCCGTCTCACAGAAAGCTCCTTTCAGCTTCTATCTCGTCCGTTAGTGACATTTCGCGACCAAATAATCACCAAGAAAAAAATCAGTCTCAGTACCGTTCGATAAAAGGCAATATGAGCCCAGCCCCGAAGCGAGGACTCCAAGCATTGAATGAGCAGCTCTCCAAACCGCTAGAGGATCCAGGGACTTTCGAAAATATCCCAAAGATTCGGAGGATAGCAGGTGATTCGGCAAGCCAGTAAGTTTGAATGTGGGCATTCAACCCTAACCTCAGAGATTGATGCGGAAGAAGGAGGATAAAGGGCAAAGTCGTTATTGTCACCGGTGGGTAGCTGTTATCATACTTTATACCATTCTTCAAGCTAAAACCTGTTCCACTACTAGGAACAAACTCTCCAATCGGTATTGGACGAGCGAGCGCACATCAGTTCGCCCACAATGGTGCAAAAGCGATTTTCCTATGTGACTACAACGACCAATATCTTGATGTACACAAACGGGAGCTAAACTCGTTATACCCGGAGGTTGAGGTGCACACCAGGAAGTTCGACGCTGCAGATGAAGAGTCAGTCAAGAATGTCGTTCAAGAAGCATTGGACAAGCATGGCCGGTTGGACATAATGTTCGCGAATGCAGGGATATCTAGCATGAAGCTCTTTTACGACGCGTCTGGAGAGGAGTTCATGGAAATGATGAGAGTGAACACACTAAGGTAAAGAGCGAATCCTCAGGAGTCTAGGACAGTGGAATGTTGACGTCTAATTACAGCGTCTTCCTCGCGACAAAGTACGCCGCAAAAGCTATGATGAAAACCAGCAAAGACAAGCCAAACCCTGGAGGAGCTATCATTGCTACGGCATCAGTGGCTGGGTTACGTTCTAATGCAGGCCCTACAGACTACAGCGCCAGCAAAGCCGCAGTAGTCTCTATTATGCAGACAGCAGCCTACCAGCTTGCTGGAACTGGAATTAGATGTAACGCTTTATGCCCTGGAGTAATCGAGACCGGGATGACAAAAGGAATGTATGACATAGCAAGGAAAAGAGGTACGGAGAAGAAAATCGGTCAGCTGAATCCACTTAGGAGAGGGGCCGTAGCAGATGAGGTTGCAAGAGTTGCATTATTTTTGGGCAGTGATGAGGCAAGTTACGTCAATGGACAGGCATGGGCGGTTTGTGGCGGATTGAGCGCTGGCCATCCTTTCGTGCCAGGCAAGCTGGCATAGGGCAAAATTGAACCTATCTCTGAAAAAGCAGCAATACACAGCTACAATTAAAACATTTCCATGGCAGTCAGGTTCTACATTACCATATCAACCTTTATTTTCTTCACAGCGGTTAGTTCGGGACTGTTCCTCAAGGCGTTCGCACACCGGTACTAGGGACTCTTCTCTGGTACGCAGATCCCCAGGAGCCGCACTCTGTCCCATGATCACAGGGAATGGTGTGAGCACGTTTGTGATGTCGCCCAACCAGCTGGGAAAATCACGGTTCAAGTCCGCCGTAATTTTAGGCCCCTCCTCAGATGTTGTCTTCTGCTCCCAACTAAGCTGACGTAGTTTAGTGCCGTCTACAGCGCATCGGTGATCGTTGAACGGCCGGTCTTTGGGTGGGTATTTGATGGAAGATTGTTCAAAGACGGTAGCCTTGCGGGGATAATTCCTGCTATTGATGGTATCATCTCGTTAGTAAAACTTGTGCAACCTATCACCCTACCTAGTATCCACCTATAGAGGCGAGGTACTCTTATGTCATGCAAAGGGAATCTTGTGGAATCCTGGATGTTACGCGGGTTAAGACTACTTCACAGCCCTTGCTAGAAATAAGCAAGGCTAACTCCTTACTGTATGGCTAACATTATTAAATTCCTCAACCTCTTTATATCTTGTCGACATAGTGTTTAGGAATCTCATACATTAATACAACTACAATGCCTTTGATTCCAACTTTGAAGGACCTAATCTTTCTAATCTGGAGCGCAGACGGATGGATTGCAGGCCACCTTGAAATCTTGTTGCAAGGCGAATGCAGAGTTGCCCACTGCACTTCAGTCCGCATGGAGAACCGCGAGGAGGTCGAAGAAGTTCTTGATCGTATCCGGCCGACCAATATGCCTGGAGGAACGTGCCCTGGAACGAGGAACGAAGTGAAAGGGGCTACTCCACGCGACACCAAAAAACTTCAAAGACATACAAATCCAGTGCCAAGCCTTACGCTGATTGGCTGTGATTTTTACCTTTTTCAATCTAGTACTTTTTGCCTTTTTAGATCTAGTACTTTTGCCTTTTCAGATCTAGTACTCTTGCCTTTTAAGATCTAGTACTTTTGCCTTTTTAGATCTAGTACGATTTTGCCTTTATAGACTTAGTGTTTTTGTCCTTATTAGCTTATTTTTGGTTATTCTAATAGGTTAGAATTTTTATGTTTTGCCAAGATTGCTATCGGTACCCCCCTAAAATTGCTAGCAGTACCCCCCTTTACGTAACTTAGTGCTCTGGATATAGGAAAAAAGGTTAGCAACGGTAAATTCCTACTAATAATAGCGATAGTAATAGTAGCCGCCGCGCCTAATGAGCACTAATTGGCTGACCTTACCGTAAGTGTTACGGACGCTTTAAGTACAGTATTACGACTACTTGGAGAGGAGTTAGAAGAAGCCAGTTAGTTAATATAGGCACGGTCTAGGATGGAGCCGGTAGAACTATGTGACGAAGAATGGTAAGCAAGTCACGTGAGGTAATCTATGTAATCTGTGTAATCTGTATAATCTATAACAGAGTAGATAAAGCACACGTACATCATATATAAGAAGGATTTCTTAGGAGTTAGGATGTGTATTTAAAGGACTACAGTCCCTACCTAGATAGTTCCTTCCTTATAGTAATTCTTAGAATATAATTAGAGTTAATCTATTAGGCAACTACTCCACTAGTTATTAAGTTATTAACTTTCTACTTTACCTATACACCTAGCCTATTAATAGGACCTACTATAGTTCTTACTATAAGGTTCCGTTATATAATTATTACCTAGTTATAGTAATAGAAGTTAAATAACATACCACTAAAAGCAGCCACTATAACGCTATTAACGGCAGTAATTACTTTAAGATTGGGAAATAACACTAATATAGCAAATACTAACTTATAACAACCTATAACGTAATCCACCCCCAAGCTGGCCATACCCCCAAGCTAGCTACTATCAGATAATCTATATTCTCAGTGGCGTAGGACGTACACTGGTCACGTATACGGGTTACGTGTATTATAAATATCTTCGTCTAAGCCCAGGGGCCCTACATCGGGAAAATATTCGCAGGATGAGATTTAAGTAGACTTTGATTTTCGCGTTTCGCGTAATTGACATGCAATTTAACTAACTCGACACGTAATTAACTAACTTAATACGCATTTGACTAACTTAATACGCAATTAACCAACTTAACACGTAATTTAACTAACTTAATACGTAATTAACTAACTTAACACGCAATTTGACTAACTTAATACGTAATTAACTAACTTGACACGCAATTTAACTAACTTAATACGCAATTAACTAACTTAATACGCAATTTAACTAACTTAATACGTAATTAACTAACTTAATATATTTAAAAGTTAAATAATATATAGTTAACCTACTTAGCAACTTTAAAAGGTAACTATATATTTCTTAATATGCAATTAAGGTAAAGTTATATGCTATATATTTAACTATTATATATTATCTAATATAATCTTATATAATCTTATATAGTTTTATTACTTAGAGGCTCTATATAAGGCTTTGTATAAGGCTCTACACAAAGCTCTATATAAAGCTCTATGTATAGAGGCTCTGTATAAAGCTCTATATATAGAGGCTCTATATAAAGCTCTATATAAAGCTTTATATAAAGCTCTGTATAAAGCTCTATATAAAGCTCTATACGAAGCTCTGTACGAAGCTCTATATAAAGCTCTATATAAAGCTCTATATAAAGCTTTATATAAAGCTCTACACGAAGCTTTATATAAAGCTCTATACGAAGCTCTGCACGAAGCTTTATATAAAGCTCTACACAAAGCTCTATATAAAGCTCTGCACGAAGCTCTGTATAAAGCTCTATATAAAGCTTTATATAAAGCTCTATATACAAAGGCTCTGCACGAGGCTCTACGCGAGGCTCTATATACGGAGGCTCTATATAAAGCTCTATATAAAGCTCTGCATAAGGCTTTACGTAAAGCTCTACGTATAGAGGCTCTACACGAAGCTCTATATAAGGCTCTGCGCGAAGCTTTATATATAAAGGCTCTATATAAAGCTCTATATAAAGCTCTATACGAAGCTCTATATACAGAGGCTCTATATAAGGCTCTACGCGAAGCTTTACGTAAAGCTTTACGTATAGAGGCTCTATACGAAGCTCTATATTAGGTCCCCGCTATATTCCCAATAGCGTCTATACGTATCTCTGCCTATATAGCCGCCTTATTTTTTACCCTTTCTTTCTTCCTTATATCCTCCCTACCTAGGGAGGCACTAAAACGGCAGCTAGTAAAGGACCGTTACTAGAACTAGATAACTATCGCTAGAATTAAACAACCGTTGCTAGAACTAAACAACTATTACTAAAACTAGACGACTATTACTAGAACTAAACGACTGTCGCTAGAGCTAGACGACCGTTGCTAAAACTAGACAACCGTTATTAGAGCTAGACGACTATTACTAGAGCTAGACAACTATCGCTAAAACTAGACAACCGTTGCTAAAACCAGACAACCGTTGCTAGAACTAGACGACCGTCGCTAAAACTAGATAACCGTTGCTAGAACTAGACAACTATCGCTAGAGCTAAACAACTATCGCTAGAACTAGACGACCGTCGTTAAAACTAGACGACCGTTACTAGAACTAAACGACTATTACTAAAACTAGACAACTATTACTAGAACTAGACGACCGTCGCCAGAACTAGATAACCGTCTCTAGAGTTAGACGACTGTCGCCAAAACCAGACAACTATCGCCAGAGCTAGACGACCGTCGCTAGAACCAGACGACCGTCTTTAGAGTTAGATAACCATCGCCAAAACCAGACAACTGTCGCCAGAGCCAAATAATAATAACTAGCCAGCAAACACTATAAACGATTTAATTAATTAATTAAATTAAGGTAGTATAGACAGGTAGGTATAAATAGGGAGATACTAACGGGTAGGTAGATGTAGATAGGTAGGTAGATATAAATAGGTAAGTAGATATAGATAGGTAAGTAAATATAGATAAGTAGGTAGATATAGATAGGTAAGCAGATACAGATAGGTAAGTAAATGTAGATAGGTAGGTAAATATAAATAGGTAAGTAGATATAGATAGG
>Ga0307515_10002801_pt1 | contig 37124 bp, 45 predicted proteins | sample 17_EM_MG_FD_194513 | JGI IMG/M metagenome (GOLD analysis project Ga0307515, IMG submission 194513) | Populus trichocarpa ectomycorrhiza microbial communities from riparian zone in the Pacific Northwest, United States - 17_EM | ecosystem: Host-associated > Plants > Roots > Unclassified | place... | reverse complement strand
GGAGTATGTCTTTGTATGTCTTGTACGCATGCATGCGCACTCAGCTGGCATCTCCAGCTGAGTGGCATCTCCAGCTGAGTATGGAATGACCATCATCTTAGAGAGATTATGCATCAGCCCAACTGAATCCATACGACAGGAGATAAACCATATATGCAACACTCCCCCCTCTTGCTTCGCTCCATGGAGCAAGAAAACAGATAAGAAGAGATGAAACAAACAAACAAAGTGATTCCCATAGTAGCTTCCTTAAAACCCTGCGAGAGTGAGCAGGGAAAGAGTACTACCATAGCCTGAGGATGGCCATCCATAGAAAAACAACGAAATTCGCATGCCCAAAAAGAAAAGTGAAACAACCTTAACTCCAACCTTAAATCCAACCTTAAATCGACCTCTATTACGATAGCCCCATCGCCTTTGTGAATTTCTGGTGCTTATCCTTCGTCAAGGCCTTGGTTAGTATGGCTGCCACCTTCGCGTTTGTGTGTACATAGGAGTAGTCAATTATCTTGCGGCCAAGGAGATCTCGACAATTGTGATAGCACACGTCGATATGCTTGTGCGAGCCTTTATGATCCCAGTTGTGATATGACTAAGTGCGCCCTGATTGTCGCAGTTGATCAGGAGCGGAGATGCATCTTTGCCATGTATATCTTGGTGGAGCTGAAGTAGCCACTTTGCTTCACTGGAGCCCACGGAACAAGCGATGTTTTCGGCTTTGAGGGCTGACATGGCGATGAGATCTTGCTTTCGTGACTGCCATGAGACAGCTCCGTTGCTGGGAAGGAAGACGTGACCACCTTGAGATTTGCGGTCAGCACTATCATTGGCCCAATCAGAGTCCGTGTAGCCAGTGAGTTGATCATTGCTGCCAGTGCTGCTGAAATGGAGTCAAAAGTCGGCGGTGGATTTGAGATACTGGAGAACTCTTTTGGCGGTGGTGAGATGGCTGGTGAAAGGACAGGAATTGTATCGGCAAAGTGCAGCGACTGTGAATGAGATATCAGGCCGAGTTTCAAGTGCCGCGTACATTAATGAGCTGACAATTGCCTGGTAGCCTTTGATATCTTTTATTTCTTTCTCCCCCAGATCCTCGGCCAGATCTAGCTTTACATTAGGATCCATTGGAGTTGATGCACCGTGAGCATTCTGCATATTGAATCGTTTGGGAATCATGGTGATGCAGGCCTTCCGGCCAAGACTGATGCCTGTGCCGGTGCCGGTACAGTTTTCCTCGCGGTGCATTCCGATGCCGAGGAAGTGGCGTGCCGGTCCGAGATGAGTAATCTTGTATTTTTCCGAGAGCCTGGCTTGAGTTCAACCGCAGCTTTGGTAGCGTCTTCTCGGTACAACATCGAGATGTCGTGGACCTACAAAAGAATAAGAATACCATCGCTGCGGAGATAAAGATTGGGGTCGGCCAGGGACTGTGTGAACTCGAGAGAGAGCAAGAAAGTGATAATATTTTTGTGCCAAAGTCGTGGTACTTGATTAAGGCCGTAATGTGCTTTGTTTAGTCGAACAATGATCGTAGGTGCGTTGTGGCCTTCAGGCCAGCCTTTGGGAAGCGTCAACTAGATATCATCGTCATCGACCTCAGAATTGAGAAACGCAGTGACCACATCCAAATGATGGATGTTCCAGCCATACTTTCCGACCAGGGAGATGAGATATCGAAAAGTGGTGAGTTTTCTGACAGTGGCATAAGTTTCTCCGAAGTCCGTGTGTTCGTAGCCTTTAATGGCTAGGCGTGCTTTGTATTGTATGGTGCCGTCAGGATTGTGTTTCGTCTTGTAGTCCCATTTGGAGCCAATTGGCGTGACTCGCAATTGCCTTGCTTCCCGGGAGTTGACAGTTGTGAATGTGTTATTGAGCAGAATCGATGTGCACTCTTCTTCCCTTGATCGATTCCAGGTGCTCATGTTGTGGACTGTCCATGGCCTCTGCATATGTGGATGGATCGCTGTTAATGGACGTTGATGAGTGAGCCATTGCCATGATGATTAGTGTATTTGCAGAGATATTAACCTGACTTCTTGTGACACAATTCATGCGTGGTGGCTGTGGTTGTCATCACTGCTTCGTCATGACAGCCTTTCGGCGGGCTTTGTCATATTCATTGCGGAGCTATCGATTGTGGACGACAGTTTCTCTGGACACCGGTGGTGCATCTTCCTCGTCAGGAGGATGTGATCTCACACCTGTACTTGGAGGGAGACTTCGAGAGTTGTCAGCATCGGGCAGATTGTGATCTGTCTCATCATCAGTACAGTCATGATCACCACTTCCGTGGCCTTCGCCTGTTCGACTGGTTCCTGCGTGGTCATGGAGAAGTCCATCTCCACCCGTTTCAATTTCCTCGACATATTCTGTCTCATCTGGTAGTTCAAAGCTGTCTGTTTGGTCTCCGTGTAGACATGATGCATGGGCATTCCTCTCCTCGTCGAAAACGACATCCGACTGTGATCTTAATACTCTACTGCTGGGTCCCATATCCTCCATAGTGTAGTTGAATTGTGTACGTAACCGACCATCATGCATGGCTTGGATCTTGGGCTGGAATTTCCATGGCGTTGCCGCTCGGGGATAAGTCGACTGGTGTTGCAGCCGAATCGCCGAAGGTGGTGGAGAGCAGTTTTGTACGAGATTTCATTACCATCATTGTTGTGAGTGGGATTACCAAATGCTTGCAGGATCTCGTATGGAGTTGGATATGGTGCTTGATAGCCGTCGCGGTCGTCTCTTCTTGTTAGGCCTTCATTTGGGGTTCCCTGGTTGAGGTAGACTGCGGTATTGACTGCTTCTCCCCAAAAGACAAGTGGCGCCTGGGAGTCAATCATCATGGATCGTGCTTTTTAGGTGATGGTCTGGATCATGCGTTCTGCAACGTCATTCTTATGGTGAGCGTAGGGAGGACATGGTTCATATGTTGTGCCTCGAGCAACGAGCACCTGTCGGAACGTTTTATTGTCATATTCTCCGCGGCTATTGTCGCTCCGAAATCGTTTCACTTCGTATCCCATGGAGTCAACTCGGGCCTGAAATGATTGGTAGGCTGAGGTGCATGTCTTTGACTTCATATCTGGAAGGACCCAAATGGAGGTGTATCGTGTGTAGTCATCGATGAATAGGATATAGTAGCGATGGCCAGCGGGGGTGGGCGTGGAAAATGGTCCGCACACGTCCGAATGTATGAGTTCAAATGGCTATGTAGTGCGCTTGGTCTTGACTTTGTTGATCTTCTGCTTGTGCTTGGCCTGGATGCATGCGGTACACATTGAGTCGTCTTTGTATATCCATCAATCAGAGATCGTAGGGCAGTAAGAGTGTTGTGGGCTAGACGGCGATGCCACAGTCGTGATTCTGAGATTGTGAGACGCTTCCGAGTGGTCTTTGTAAGTACGGTGGTAGGTGGACCTTGAGGTACAGTGCTGGCTGCACTTGGCGAGGCGGTGTGGGGTGAGATTGTAGTGGGCTGGGTGGAGTGCGCGATTGATGGTACGGTGGTATGTGCGCTCGATGATGGTACGGTGATGTGTGCGCTTGATGATGCTCTTGTTCTCTTCTTCCTCAAAGTGGACTTCGTAGACATGCTTGGTACTGTCGAAGTGAGTGCAGTTGCGGGAGATATGATATAGAGGTCATTGACCCGATTGCCTGTGATGGTGATTGATGGAGATGATATGGAGCACTTGCCATGTCCAAATGTGGATGTGTATCAGGCTGTGTCCAATTGATTAATGGAGAGATGGGAGAGCCGGAACGTAGGTGTGTATTGGGCATTGACTTCGTATTCCTGTGAGACGTTAACGTGTCCATGGTGGCTTACTGTAACTTCGTTATCGTCTCCAAGTTCAATGACTATTTGCTGACGAAGTTTCTTTATGGAGTTGAATCTGCTGCGGTCATTGCACATATGGTGAGATGCTCCGGAGTCGATGATCCCATGCAGCTCGACCGGAGGCTGCGGTGAGTGCGGTTGCATTTTCGGCTAGATAGATCAGGTTGCGATCTCCTGCTGTAGTGAGCGAGGCAGATGCTGTGCTTTTGTTGACCTTCTTGCGTTGATCCCGGGCACGTTTGAAGTGGACGCAGTCGGCTTTGAAGTGTCCTGTGAAACCGCAGTGGTAGCATGTCCGCTCGTCGTTCCTGCAAGTATTTGTATCGCTTTCACCGTGTTTTCTTTTTCCGCATGTTTCGGTGGTATGATTGTCCATTTTGCGGTATGTGCATTTGTGCTTCTGGCGTCCGTTTCCTTGTCCACCTCCGAGTCCGCCACCTCGTCTGCCACGGCCACGGCCACTGCCACGACCACGATTTCCGCCCCGGCAGTATAGGGCCGCTCCGGTGGACGCATCTCCAATTTCATTGATTAGAGTGGTTCGCTCGGCATATTCGCGGATCGCATCAATTCAGTGCTAGGCCGTGGGAGCGGGGATTCGTTGTTCATGAATTTGAATGGTCGTTTCATATGACTTACATAGCGTAGTGAAGATATGTGTCTTCATGGCGTCTTCGGTGATATTTTCATTGGTGCCGATCAACTTCTTGCGGAAGGCGATTTGTTTGGTAAAGTACTGGGTGACCGTTTCGTCTCGCGATGGTCGAGAGGCGGTGAACTTCCGCAGGACTTGAGTGCGGCCGAGATGCGTGGAGGCATTGTCAAGTCGGTCCCTTAGTGCTTCCTACATCTCCACAGGGTGGTCGATATCGTCGATGAGTGGAAGGAGTTCGTCGCAGCATCCGCGGTGTATTTGTGCTAGTGCTGTATTGGCTCGCTCATGTCACCTTTCTTGTAGAAGGCGTAGGGCGACGCCATTGCCGACAGGAAGGAGTTCGACACCGGTGACGATATTCTAGAATTTCTTGGCGATGAGGACTCGGCGGATGTTTTGCTTCCACACAGGGTAGTTTTCCTCGGTCAGCTTGGGCACATTGCCATGATCGGTCTTGAATGTTTCGTTTGACATGTTTTTAGAGTGGAGGAGGTTAGGAAGGTGACGCTGTAGTGTGATGGATGGTGATGGTGTTGCGGCTGAACAGCAGGGATGGTTGTGAGTGGGTTAGGGTTTTTGAGGCTCTTAAATCGTAAGATATAAATAGAGTATTTTTGTAGTAAAGATTGCAGCGGGCGCCGGGCTCATAACCTGTTGAAATAGTGATGCTAGAGAAGCTTGATTATATTCTAAAGTACAGGTACATTCATGGACTTAGATAAGCAGTAGTCGGAGTATGTCTTTGTATGTCTTGTTCGCATGCATGCGCACTCAGCTGGCATCTCCAGCTGAGTGGCATCTCCAGCTGAGTATGGAATGATCATCATCTTAGAGAGATTATGCATCAGCCCAACTGAAGCCACACGACAGGAGATAAACCATATATGCAACAGTGGCTCTGGCTTCGCTGGGAGCAAGCTGGAAGCGGTGGATTGGACTTCGCTGGTAGGAGGGTCTTACACGATTTGGTGGAAGAACAATCGAACAGTATAATACCCGATGCTGGTGATTGTGATGGTGGTGGTGGTGATGGTGGGGATGGTGATGGTGGTGATGGTGATGGTGATGGTGTTGACGGTGATGGTGGTGATGGTGATGGTGGTGGTGGAGATGACGATTGAAAAAAGGGGGTTGATCGATTGCATGCAGTATGCGAAATTTGCATCTTGCTGTAATTCGGTATTGCAGATGGTAACACCCACAAAACATTCTCATAACTCCGCTCTAATGGCCAAAGTACAGGGTAGCCTGTCATAATCTATAGGAAGCAACCGTAACACAGCGGTGACAGGGATAATATAGGTCAGTTACGGTTGCACCGAAGGTTTTCCTGACGGACTTCCTGTAGGCGATTTTTGTTGTCTGCCTTTCCGCGTTCCATTTGGGAGCAGGAAAGATCTTATCCGCAGTTAGCCCTTTCTTCATCCTCATTGGGATGTTTGACCTTTGGTTGCATCTGTATGTCCTTGATTCGTGCATCTGCGATGCTGTCTGTGGCCATTGATGTCTGTTAGGTAGTAAAAACTTCCATAGATGCATCAAATCCCTCTAAATTGTCTGCTAATTAGTTGAAAGTATATGTTGTGTTGGTTCGGTATTGTACCACAAGACTCCAGTAGAGCTGTGACCGAACTCAGGACAATTCTTTCTTGAAGACCGCACGGTGACAAGGTAGTGGGTCGTGCAATGCTGCGGTGGATGCCAGGTAGACGATTCGCCTGAAACTTCGCATCTCTTTACCAGTGCAATGCCAAATTTGCCGGCAGGCTTCGCCACAGTGATAGAGATTAGAGTATAGAGGAATGCCAGCCAAGATCTCATCAAATACCGCGGCTTCCCCTGGCATTGTAGGAAGCCCACGATCCAGGTTATAAGATGATTGAACGGTTTCATGTATATGTTATGAAGGATATCGGGCCGGTGGAAATTGTAGTCTTTGACACGCGGAAGATCCCAAACGATACACAGGACCGGCCTACCACTGACAGACTTGAAGCAGTCCTCGGTGATCTTTATAGCCTGACGGTCACCAACAGTGTTGATGTAACGGCGGCACGTGACCCAGGGCCAGGTAACGGCCATTCTATATAGTCGGCTCGCCACGAGCCTAAGATCTCACAGCGACGGATATCACTGCCGCAGCACTTTACATGGAGATCGAGAGGATCACCGGGAGCGCTACCGTACCAAGCCACTGACCAAGATGCTTACCGAATGGCGTACCGAAGGATCAAGAAACTTTCGCCGAACGGCATACCGAACTGAATACCGAACTGAATACCAAACGACCATACCCAAGGCCTACCAAATGACTACCGAGAAGCCAACGAATATTCTACCGAAGCTGCCTACCGAGATGGCCACAGAGATGTCAACCAAGAACGCACCGAAGCTATCATCCGAATGACTTTCACTGAGAAACGGTCCACCGAGACCCTACCGAGTGCCGAATCAAGAGATGCCGAGAGCTGCATATGCGATGTACTAAGCGGCTTTCCGAGAGCAGAAGCGCGCTCCTATCACGGTGAGTATGATCACCAACTGTGAAGCTTACGTGTTAGATATGGATCAATGATACACCGCCCACGCCCGATGCAATTGGCGTCAATTCTGCCACCCCCGAGTGGTCACCGCGAGTGCTATATGCGAATCACAGTTACGACGCCAGGTGCGAGAGCTCATATTACTGTCCAAAGTCAAGACGAGATCCATGTGATGATCGACTTTTTCCCTTATATTACCCTGGCCAATTCCAATGATGGTCTATGCCTAGACACAGCTTTTCTACAGACGAAGCGAGAGCCGAACCAAATTACATGTCGAATCAGAGATTACAATTACAATCCCGAATCACCAATGAATCCCAATTCCAATTCGGAGATTCAAGTCACACTGCTACCTAGCCACGATGGCAATCGACAATCGACATGATGGAGAAGTCGTCCCCGGAGCAACGAATTTTCAAAGAAGGAGATAGCCGTGTCTATACAATCAAGTCCTACCGACAAGTCGAAGCCCACCGAGAGCCAGTCTACCGAGACACGCACCGAGAAGTCGACCGAGAAGTCTACCAAGAAGTCGACCAAGATTCTACTGAAGCCGCCTATCGAGAGCGGAACGATGAAGTCGACCGGATGGTCACCGAAGCGGACTTCCAAAGTCGACGCCTAGTCAAGCAGCATCTACGAGTCAATGCCACTTACCGATGACTACCGGCTGCAAGAGATACTCTGTGGAGCACTGCACGAAGGCTCGGGAGAGCGCAAGTGCACTTGAACTTAGTAAGTATAACCATCTTTAGAGAAGCTCACGTGTTAGATGTCGACGAATGAGACGCGACTACACACGATGCAGTTGACGTATACGATTGATGATTACCGATGGCTACGAACGATGCCGGCAGCGGAAGCTCCCATCGATGCCAAGTCATGAGCGGAAGCTCTACCACCCTGATGACCTTATGATTCCGACCAAGAACCACGCCGAGATATGAACGACGAGTGCGGTACCACATAGCAGGCCGGATGCTGGGTGAGTTCGGGAGTCGAGATAAGGAGGAACTGAGGTCCGAGACTCGGGAGCGGAGGAAATGAGTCAATAGAGTTTCGGAACTCGGGAACGGAGGAAAGTAATCAATTGGGCGTTCCTTTCTTCTGTTTCTTCTCTTCTCTACTCTTCTCCATACTTCTTTACTTCTTTGGATCTCGGCCCAGTACAAATGGCGTCGGCACGGGTTTTTACCACCTCCGGATCACAGCCAAGTGGAGGTGGAGTTTCCCCGTGCGCCGGATCCGCCGAAAGGTCACCTTGAGCGGTACTGATCGGTTGTGGGACATATGGGGTCGTACGATTACGTACACGGCATGACTGTTTAAAGCTTTCTTTCCTTTCCCTTTCTCTTGTACGGTTGATGCAGCCCAGGAGGTCTGCGCCTAAAGAGGGAGATAATGTAACGGCGGCACGTGACCCAGGGCCGGGTAACGGCCATTCTATATAGTCGGCTCGCCACGAGCCTTAGATCTCTAGCGATAATCTTACTATACATCTACACCTACTATCACTCGCATCCATGTTTGCAACCGTATTCCAATGATTACCACACGTATGCCTATGAGGCCGAACGCTGGCGTACGTGCCCTTACAGTTGATATTCTGGCCCTCCCAATATTTCTTCTGGAAGACTACTGACTTTCCCCGGTGGGATTCCAAGTCTGGCAGAAGAATAAGCCACCCCGGTTCATCGTTTGGAGTTTCACAGTTAGGGCAAGCATTGTACTTGACGCCCATAAGGCTGCCATGCGCCATGTAATCCACTAGCCAAGATGCAAGAATTGGCCAGCAACAGCGCGTTTTGCCCTTGGAACAAGGCCACAGAGCACCAGGTTTGATGTCTTCCCTGTCAGGAGATCGCGTCACCAGGTCCTGTAATATCTTCGCGATATCACCCCGCAACTGCTGGCGTATATTACGCTGGGCTCGGTCATCGGAACCGGAATGAAGTTCGAATTTGGGTCCCACCTGTAGCAAGGCAACCAAAATTTGCACCAGGTATCTGTATTTGATCCACATAGAGGAATGGATATTCCCAATGGTCAGGTACCTAGGCCAGGATGTCTTGGCGCCGGTGCAGTCCATGAGCTGCATCTCGTCCGATTCACTGATCAGTGGAACATAGGTTGCCCCTGCAGGAAGTCTATCCTGCGCCTGCCACCACCAGTCAGCTGAATTCAGGGTGGAATACACGCAATCACCCTCCGTGTCTACGGTACATGTTGGTCCATAGACCATGCGCTCTATATTTGGGTGTTGCTGAAGAACGTGCAATACCCATTCAGCCAGGTCTCGAAAATAGAAAACCTATGACCGTTTCGTGTGGAGAACGTGGCTTCTCTCCAGTTCGGCAGCTGGTTATCGCTCTCATTAATTTGATTGTACAGTCTCCATCTGGAGGTGTAGAAATGCTGCTTTGCAAACATGCATTCGCCTTCGTTTAAGTAGTCATCAATTTGTGCCTTAGGCTATTGGGCTTCGCTGAATCTAACGGGCGGTTTGAAGTCTTCAGCGGAATAAATGAGTGTCCTTGAGTGACTGATGAGATCTTGAAACGCATTGTAATCGGGATCATCAACGTAAGTCCTCCCGGCCAAGTGACATACCTCCAGTTCCGGATTTTTTTCATCCATCGAAGTTTCCCCGGGCTCAGCCCCCTCCATATCGGATTCCTGACCTGGAGAATGAGGTTGGTGGATCAGTCAGTAGAGGCCTTCCCCTTAGGAGTCAGATGACTCTTGAATGTCTTCGAGTGAGGAGCCTGGGTTACTCCCATCACGTTCTGGGGTATCTGTTCGACTCCAACAAAGTGGTGAGTAGAGTCATCCACGCGGCCGGTGTCTTTGCCAATGGCTGGGCGGTTGAGGCATCTCACCCTGATGGCTGATTCACAGATGGCATTTATGCATTCCCTGCCAGATGGAGATTGTCATAGAGTCAGAATAGGGGCATTCACGCACGTCTAGGGTGCTTGTCCGTGGTCTGCGAGCTGGTGGAATGGCTTGAGGACTGCTAAATGGTTAGATGATGTTTGCTGTCTGTTGGATGAATTCACTTGCCAAGTCGGCGGTTGCAGCACAAAGGAAGCAGACCAATGGGTCAATGGCGATACGTTTCATGAAGTGGTTATAGAAATGGCGTTTGAGATCTGGCCGAAGGTCAGGAAGTGCAATGAATCATAAAATGCCCGAACAAAGAAGAGCCAACTTGTCGATTATTTGATCCTTTGATTGGATCAGGTATGTGATGCATATAAACTATCGCGATGGATACGAAAATTGATGATTGATATAACGTTTCACGATGCAAATAATGTTTGACAATAGACTCGAACCCCATCAGCAACAACCCTGGTCTCCGTCTGAAACACCCAGGTGTTCCGGACGGCTCGGACAGCTCTGCCGGAACCTCGTACTTGCTGACGAAGAATTACCGGCTTCCTGTCGCCCAGGTGAAAGGTCTCCTTGCATTGTAGAGCACCTAGGACTGCCAGCGACACACTTGTGAGAGTCTGGGAGCACCTCGAATTACAGTAGAGCATTCTGCAAAAAACAACATCTACTATGTGAACGCTGCTGGTGCGCATGGAAGTCATAGCTACAACTAATCATGCAACGATTTTTAAAACTCATGTATTCAGGTTGTATTCTCATCTATGTATCCATTTAACTATATAGCTACCAATCTACAACTCAGAGATACACTCCGCGGCCGTGATCGACCGAGTATGCAGATGCAATTGGAGATCGAGAGTGAGTGACCTCAGAGATGCACTGGGAGGCCGTAACCGGGTGAGTTTGGAGATGCAATTGGAGGCCGAGGTCGAGCGATATCAGAGATGCACTTCGAGGCTGTGATCGAGATATTTTGGAGATGCATTGGGACACTGAGATTGAGTGAACTCCGAGATACACTGGGAGGCCCTGATCGAGCGAGTTTAGATATACACTTGGACGCCGAGATTGATTAAACTGAGAGTTGCACTTGGTGTCCATGATGGAGTAAACTGAGAGCTGCACTTGGAGGGCGTGATGAAGGCAGTTTGGAGATGCACTTGGAGGCAGAGATCGAGTAAACTGAGAGATCCACTTGGAGGCTGTGATCGAGCGAGTTTGCAGATGCACTTGGAAGCCGAGATGGAGTGAACTGAAAGCTGCACTTGGAGGCTGTGATGGATCGAGTTTGGAGATGCACTGGGAGGCCATGATCGAGAGTGTTTGGAGATGCACTTGGAGGCCGTGATCGAACGAGTTTGGAGATGCACTTGTTGCAGGCTATGATCGAGCGAAATTGGATGATTACTTGGAGGTGGTCAATCTGGAGGCTGTCGGTGGGAGGCGCGCCAGGTGCTGAAACTCTATTCATCAGTTACTTAACTAGACACCATGGGAATGTGGCAAGGTGACATCACCTTTGCAGCTATTATGGAGAACTGGCTGGTGGCGGTGGATCGGTAGAGAGGTCCGCCGGAAGCTACAGCTACATTCAGGGGTCAACTCGAGATCATGAGAATGAAGGGACGACAACCTCAGGCGTATGCTGTATTCAGTGTTAACTCATGATTATGGCATGGAGAGATAGAGAGGGATGACTTAACTTTTTGTTCTTATGATGATGGTAGAGTTGGGGACAAGTAATAGGGAGATGGAGGATGAAGATGAAAACGATATGGAGAATACGAGCGGCCATGAGAAATCAGGAGTACGACTTACCTGATTGGGTTTAGAAGACCCCACATCGGTGATATTACCCGCCGGATCGAGAAATGTAGGTGCCGTATTCGGGGATAGTCAATTGACTGGCACACGAGATTTTCTCAAGTCCCAGTTGCTCATGATGATTTCCTCCCTCTCCTCTGATCTCTCTCTTTCTTGTGATCAACTCTACCATCACCTAAGAACACGAAGTGAAGTCATCCTTCTCTATCTCTCCATGCCATAATCATCAGTTAACACCCAGTACAGCATACACCAAGTATAGCATCATCCCAACATCAACATTCCAGCTGCCGTCGCTCCTCCATCCAAATCGACCCCCTCCAAGCACTCTTCCTATCTCGCTTGATCATAGCCTGCTACAAGTCCATCTCCAAACTCGTTCGATCACGGCCTCCAAGTCCATCGCCAAACACTCTCGATCATGGCCTCTCAGTGCATCTCCAAACTTGATCCATCATGGCCTCCAAGTGCAGCTCTCCATTCACTCCATCTCGGCTTCCAAGTGCATCTCCACACTCGCTCGGTCACAGCCTGAGAGTGCATCTCTGAGTTCACTCGATCTCAGCCTCCAACTGCATCTCCAAACTCTCTCCATCTTGGCCTCCAAGTGCAGCTCTCAGATCACTCGATCTTGGCCTCCAATTGCATCTCAAAACTCGCTCGATCACGGCCTGAAAGTGCGTCTCTGAGTTCACTCGACCTCGGGCTCCCAGTTGATCTCCAAACTCGATTGATCACGGCCTCCAAGTGCTTCTCCAAACGAGGTCAATCGCAGCCTGCAAGTGCAGCTCTCAGTTCACATGATGTCGGCCTCCAATTGCATCTCCAAACTCGCTTGAGCACGGCCTCAAAGTGCATCTCTGAGTTCACTCACATCAGGAAAATGTAAATTGGTCCGGAAGGCACACGCAAACATCCCAGACACTCCAGTAGACCTCACCGGTGCTCCCAAGTAATTCCAGATGCTCCCAGGCCCCCCTCTGGCTAAGCAAAGTGCTCTCAGACTCTGAAAGAGCATTCTCAGGTGCTTCTGAAAGCACCTGCAGTTATGGAGGTGCATTCAAGATGCTACAAGATTTGACTTATAGGATAGTCATATTTTGGAGCAGCTGAGATTTCGAGAGCAGCTTGAGACGGCTGCGCAGCTCTACAGGAGACTTAGTGCCGTATCTCTCACAGCAGTGGTTCTTAGGGTTCCATAACCACAAGGCATTTCGTGTATCAGATTCGTCTTTGTTTGAGTCACACGATTCGCAACATCATAATATGCCATTTAGTATCTATCTAAATCTCTCTACATGTATACATACGGCCAATCTGGCTGCAGACGGTACTGGAGCGTAATCGCTGGAGCACCTGGAGACACTGATTGAAAGAAGTTAGAGATGCGCTTAGAGGCCGAGATCGTGTAGGTCAGAGATGCACTTGGAGGCCGTGATCGAGCGAGGTTGGAGATGCACTTGGAGGCCGAGATCAAGTTGAACTCCGACATGCACTTGGAGGCCTTGTTCCAGCGAGTTTGGAGAAGCGCGGAGAGGCTGTGATCGAGTAACTCAGAGATGCACTTGGAGGCCCTGATACAGCGAGTTTGGAGATGCACTTGGAGGCCGAGATCAAGTTGAACTCAGAGATGCACTTGGAGGCCGTGATTGAGCGAGTTTTGAGAAGTAGTGAGAGGCCGTGATCGATCGAGATTGAAGGAGTACTTGGAGGTGGTCGATCTGGAGGCGGTTGATTGGGAGGGAGTGTAACGGGTGGGGTCGGGCGTAGGTGATATTGGTAACAATAATATGATTTCGAAAGCGGGGCAAGAGACTCGAAGTTCGTTTCGAAGGAATCAAGACAAGACAAGGGCTGAAGCTGTTTCAAACTCGTAACTTGCTTTGCTATACAAGAGAACGAGTAAAGAGAGAAGAAAAGGAAATCCTCCAACGCCAACAACACTCTCTTTATATACAATCCATCTGCCACCCTCGAACCATCCCTCATGCCCTGATGTACCATCCGAATCTCATCCCATGATCTTACACACCACTCCACCATTCCTTATCGTAACAACCACGTCCCATCACCCGACGTCGCAACACCTCAGACCACTTCTTTATCTTACTAAATTATACCGCCACCCTCTTACCACTTCCTCCGCGTCTTCCAACGTCTCCGACCTTCCGTAACACAATTCCTTCGACACCACCATGAATCTCCCTCCATTATCCCTAAGTCTTCTCATACCTATCTGCGCCGTGACAGTATCCCCCCCTTAAGCTCGAGGTCCTCCGAGAGCATTTCCCAACGGTCCAGGCTTCCCGGGGTATCGTTGATGGAATTCCTCCACTGCTTGTAACCTGTCAACAAACTTCGCTGGTTCCCAAGTAAGAGAATCATAACCCGTCCATCGAACGAGGTACTGTAACTCATTTCGATATATTCGGCTATCTTCAACTCCGGCTACTTGATACTCTTCTTCGCCATCGACTTCAACAGGAGGGGGAGGGGGTACCGCCTGCCCTTCTAACGGATCTTCAACCACCCGAACTAAAAGGGAAACTGGTTGTACCCGATGAATCCGTATTGACGTAGGTAGCTCCAATTCATAAGCATAAGGGGACACCTGCTTCTGTACTCGAAAGGGTCCCAAACGTTTCCAATCTAATTTCCGAGTCGGACGAGTAGTTCGTATATTGCGTGCATCCAACCGCACCTTAGATCCGACCTGAATATTTGGTCCCGGGATACGTCCTCTATTTGCACCTTCTTCTTGTACTGCTTGGCTCCGTCTCATCTCCACTCTCAAGTGTTCATGAATCTGTTGCATCGCAGCTTGGACCTGATCTTCCTCCCAGCGTCGTTGATCCCGTTCCTGTGTAGGTTCTCCAGCGCATGACATTCGTGGATCCACGCCCTGAACTGCAACAAAGGGGGTACACTTAGTTGACTCGGGTACTCCATCATTAGCAGCAAACTCAGCAAGGGGTAACCAATGCACCCAATCATCCTGTTGATGGTTAACGAATATACGGAGGTATTGTTCCATTCCTGCGTTCATTCGTTCAGTCTGACCATCTGTCTGTGGATGAAATGCTGTGGACATCCGTCGATCTATTCCTAACTGTCTGCATATCTGTCCCCAGAAGGTCGAAGCAAACTGAGGTCCTCGGTCCGAAACAACAGACTTTGGCAAGCCATGAAGGCGTATGACTTCTCGAAGAAACAACTTGGCTAATCCTACCGCATCTATTGTTGTATGGCATGGGATAAAATGGCGCATTTTTGAAACCCGATCCACCACTACCCAAACTGCATCGCACCCTTCGCACTCAGGTAACCCTACCACAAAATCCATTCAAATATCTTCCCATGGCTTCTCTGGCACCGAAAGTGGGCGAAGAACTCCAAACGTTGCATGCCTCGAAGGCCTCGATCGTTGGCACCTATGGCAATTCCGTACATACTGATCCACCTGTTTTCGCATATTCTTCCAGTAATACTTCCTATCCAGAAGATCGAAAGTTTTTGCTCGTCCTGGACGTCCTGCCAACGCAGTATCATGATGTTCCTGTATCAATCTCAACCGTAACTGGTCTCCCTCCGGAACGTAACGTTTCCCTCTATACCATACTTGTCCCTCCTGTTCCGTACATTCTGCTACCGTAATATCCTTCAGGCTACCTCTCTGTCTTATAGCTTCTAATATTTTATTAGGCAGCGGATCATCACTATATGCTTGAGCAAACAAATCAGATATCAGGGGGACTTCCTGTCCAGCCATCTCGTTGGCCGATATCCTCAATTGTTCCGGAAGATTATGCCGTTTTAAAACCACTTGTTCCATATTTTTCAATCTTTCATCCCCCCCCTCAGGGAGGTCTCCCGGCCTCCTCGTTAAAGCATCAGCCTTTCCATTCGATTTCCCTGGTCTGTAAACAATCTCATAATCAAACCGTGTCAGGAATTCGGACCATCGTGCTTGTCGTCGATTCAGGAGTTTCTTTGTCATGAAATATTCGAGGTTCTTATGATCAGTTATCAACTGTAAAGGATATGCGGCACCCTCACACTCAGGTCTCCATTCTTCAAATGCCTTGATAATTGCCATTAATTCTTTATCATAGATATAATAATTGCACTCTGCCGGTGAATGTTTCTTTGAGTAATACGCCACAGGATGTAACACTCCTTCATCATCTCGTTGTGACAATACTCCTGCGGACACATAATCGGAAGCATCAGTCTCAATGATTACCTCCCTCTCATCATCAAAATGTCGAAGTGCCGGTGCTGTAGTAAACGCGGTTACCATCATCTCGAAAGCGAGCTGTTGTTCTGATCCCCATACAAACGGCTCATCTTTTTTCGTAAGTCTGGTTAATGGTTCTGGTTTTTCAGACTACTTAGGGATAAACCGTCGATAATAATTGCAAAACCCCAGGAATTGTTGTACTTCGAAGAGATTATTTAACCGTCCGTTTTCCGTCTTCTTTTCCTTACTCCAATTCCGTACGGTTTCAACCTTATTCTCATCCATAGAAATCCCTTTGGTTGATATAATCGATCCCAAATACCTCACTGTTTCCTTATGAAACTCGCATTTCTCTGGCTTCAAATACAGCCCGGCCTCTAGCAATCGTTGCATGATCCATTCAACATGGCCGACATGTTCTTCCTCGGAATCGCTATATATTAGAACATCATCCAAATATGCTGAAGCGAAATCATCCAAGGCCTCTCTAATAGCATTATTGATATAGCCTTGGAAATCTGCTGGTGCATTTGTCGTGCCAAACTGCATTACCATAGGTTCATACAGTCCATAACTCGTCCGGAACGCTAACTTATGCTCATCCCCTTCCTTAACCTGAACTAAATTATATGCTCCTCTGACATCTAGCTTCGTATATATCCGGGCGTTCCTTAAAAGGTTCAACGTTTCCTTTATCAGCGGGAGGGGGTATCGATTCTTTATTGTCTTACTATTAATATCTCGATAATCGATACAAAACCTTAGCCCTCCTCCGGGTTTCTTTGCAAACAATACCGGAGCTGCAAAGGGCGATGATGATTGTCGAATAAACCCCTTTGACATATTCTCCTCCAGACATTCTTTCAAGACGATTCACTCCGCTCTTGACATCGAATACAACGGTCCCCACTTTGGTGTTTCTCCATCCTTCAAGCAGACTTCATGATCAATTCCAGGTCGATGTGGGGGTAGCCGATCTGCCAGCACCTCATTGAACAGCGGAAGAAACTCATGATACTGTTTGGGAACAATCTCTTCAAGGGGGCGTTCTTTTAGGTCTTTTGCCTCGATGGCTTTATTAATATCATACAGGGAAGCTTTAAACAACGTAAGTTTTCCTTTTTTAACAGTCCTGAAAAACGAAGCTCCATTAAGCATAGCAATATCCCCTCGAAACGGCCTTAGGGGTCGAATTTCTGGTTCAAATATCTCCTTAACTTGATATACTGGTTCTGGCGGTTCTTCTGTAACTCCTTGTACCGTTACTGATGTATCGTGGCAATGCTTAATGCAATATTGTGAACCAAACGTAACCGTATTAGATGTGGAACGCACAGCTACATCATGTTGCCGTAGCCAGGGGATCCCAAGAACAATTGGATAATGACCTAATTTCGTAATGAACATAGGTAAATGTTCTTTATGTTCCTGTATCTTCATTCCAACTTTGGTAATATGCGTAATATCTCCGGATTCAATAGGTCTCCCGTCGATAACCTCCACTTGTTTCTTTTCTTTTAGCTCCTGAAGTGGTATCTGATGATGGCGAGCAAAGTCTTGATCCATAAATGCAATGCCAGTAGCTCCGCAATCAATCAGCGCATGCGTAGGTATCTCTTGGTTATTCACGGTCAATGAACAGGTTATAACTAAATGTTTGCCTCCCATTGATCCTTCCAATACCTCCACCTTGCTAACTGATAATCGCGAAATTCCAAAACACTTCAAAGCATTTAAAACAAAACTTTTTCCGTCAACCAAAGCGGCATCCTGCTTGGGTTGACCTAATCTTTTCCCGATTCCTCGGAACCTTCCTTGGTTCCTACTTCCTTAACCGCTGCTCCAGACGCCTTGAACATCTGAGCCTTTTTTCTTGCCGCACATTCTGCTGCCCTGTGATTGAATCCACTATAATATAAACACCTTCCATCCGCGAACCTCTTAGCCCTTTCCTCAGCCGAAATCCTTCTTTTGCCTGTGCTGAGATCCATTGGTGCAGGTCCAGGATATCCGGCAATCGTTCCAGCAGGGGCTATTTCCGGAGCTTTCGGGGCAGGAGGAGGCCTGGGGGAAGCGAAACCTATCCCGCTTCCTGTATTCTGTGCTGCTTTCTCCGCACGTCTTTGTCGTATCTGATTATCCGGCTTCTGGCAAACCGTTACAAACGCGGGAAGTTCCTCAGGCATATCGCTATAGGTAAAGGAATCTTTCATTTCCTCGGACAGTCCCATCCTTAGGGCATTCCGTAGGGCCGAACGATTCCAATCAAGGTCGGCTGCTATAACTTGGAAATCAGCGTAATACTGAGAGAACTCACGCTTCTTTTGTTTAATCTCCCGCATTTTACGTTCGGCGGTGGCTACTCGGTCGGGGTCCCCAAAAGCTGCTTCCAGGAGTTGTATAAAAGCTGGTGGGTCCTCCAGCTCTATCGTTCTGTCCTCTCTCACGTGTGGCAAAATCTGGCCTAAGACTATTCCCCTCAGGCGGTTGAATGCGTACCGCATCTTCGACTGTTCGTTGGGAAAGCTGGCGGGCTTGTGTCGTATGACCATCCGGAGTTGAGCAATCCAGCCTCTCAACTGAGTTCGATCTGACCCTGATAAGTCCGGGGAGTCGGAAAATTTCTGGCCTCAGTCCTCCGGGGCCTGGGGAGCAGTCGGAGCCACCCTGGCTGCCAACGTCAAGGCATTCGCTAACTGCGTCCTCAAATCGCGGACTTCCTCTCCAGATTGCTGTGCGTCCCGGGTCATATCGTCCAGTTCCTGTTGTAGGTCCTCGTTGGTTCCGGGGGCCACTGGCCTCCTCAAGGCTTCGTCCCGTTCGTTCCTCAGGGTCTGTATCTGTTGTTCCAGTCCGGTGTGATCGCACTGCGTGGGCAGCAATTGTTTCGTTTGCAGGTCTGTGACCTGCCGCTGTAGATCGATAATCTGTTGTGGGTGCTCGCAGACCATCTGCACCTCTCGGATTGGTTAGGAGTACTGTGCTACCCGTATTAATACCTCCTGTGTCTGTGCGAACGCCTCTTGGAGCTGTTCGTATCCGGTGTTGTCCTTGTCAATGTCGATGAGTGCCATGATGGTGCCCTGATCCTCGACGGATACCAGGGCCGCTCGGGGTTCCGTTGAACTTGACATTGCAACGAACACAGCACATCTACCAGTGCCAGTTATATGCGTCGAGCTCGGAGGGGGTCGGGGTCGGGGTTACTAGCACAATCAGCGGAATGCCGAGAGATTTTGCTGTTGTTGCTGCTGCTGCTGCGTGTCCAATTGTCGAATGAGTTCCGGCGCAATTATGGCCTTCGCACTCGCACGGTTCTTCGGGATCGCACGGAAACCAGGAGTGTGCTCCTGTATGCCGAGTCCAATGCGGTCCGAACACAGGATCGTTAATGTCAAGTCCGCCGCCTTCTCTGGCTGCGTCTGTCCAATAAGTATTCCAGGGGGAGGGGACAGCTGACTGTTCCCAAAAATAGGCTTCGAGGGGTTCTTCTTCGAAGGATGCTCTGAGTATTGCTTCAATACTCTCGAAAGCATTCAAAGGTTCGGGTTCAAAAACAAGGCAAGGAACTCCAGCGAGATCAAACCAATTCGTTCGTGACGTACAGTTACTGTCGTACTGGTGCATTGGAATATGGTGATCGATGAGGGTATTGATGGATATCAAATCCAGTAAGTCGTCGTAACTCGTCGACGCAATCGTCGCAAACGTGTATCCAACGATCATTTGCAAGGTAAACCTAACAGGAAACAGAGCAAGGTTCGGAACAATACTTACACCCTGTCGAGGGATGCAGGAACATTCAATATCAGGTACGATGTTGTAAGACTCGTTCTAGTGTAACGGGCTTGGTCGGGCGTAGGTGATATTGGTAACAATAATATGATTTCGAAAGCGGGGCAAGAGACTCGAAGTTCGTTTCGAGGGAATCAAGACAAGACAAGGGCTGAAGCTGTTTGAAAGTCGTAACTTGCTTTGCTATACAAGAGAACGAGTAAAGAGAGAAGAAAAGGAAATCCTCCAACGCCAACAACACTCTCTTTATATACAATCCATCTGCCACCCTCGAACCATCCCTCATGCCCCGATGTACCATCCGAATCTCATCCCATGATCTTATACACCACTCCACCATTCCTTATCGTAACAACCACACCACATCACCCGACGTCGCAACACCTCAGACCACTTCTTTATCTTACTAAATTATACAGCCACCCTCTTACCGCTTCCTCCGCATCTTCCAACGTCTCCGCCTCTCCGTAACACAATTCCTTCGACACCACCAGGAATCTCCCTTCATTATCCCTAAGTATTCTCATACCTATCTGCGCCGTGACAGGGAGGTGCGACCGCAGCTGACACTCTATTCATTGGTTAACTCGTTATCGTGGGAATGTAGAGAATTCAGTACAACATGGTCCTCTCAGAGCTGAGAGACTGGCTGGGAGCGGGAGACAGTCAATCTTGGGATGATGCAGTATGCGGTGTATGCAGTACTCAGTCTGTGCTGTACTCGGTGTATGCTGTACTCGGTGTATGCTGTACTTGGTGTTAACTCTTGATCATGGCATGGAGAGATAGCGAGGGATGACTTAACTTCGTGTGCTTAGGTGATTGTAGAGTTGAGGCCGAGAAGGAGAGAAATGGGGCAAAGCATCATGAGAAACTGGGACTTAGAGAATTTCGTATGGGGGTCAATTTATCATCACTGATATGGCAGGTACGAGTCCCGATCTGGCATGTAATTACACGGATACGAGGTCTCCCAACCGAATCAGGCAAATCGCACCCCTGATTTGTCATATCCGCTCTTATCCACATGGTTCTCATCTTCATCCCCCCTCTCTCTCTTTCTCGTCCACAACTCTACCATCATCGCAGAACACAAAGTTAAGTCATCCCTCTCTATCTGTCCATGCCTTGATCATGAGTTGACACCGAGTACAGCATACATCGAGTACAACATACACCGAGTACAGCATACACCGAGTAGAGGATACACCCAGGATTGTTTGTCTTCCTTTCATTCTCAAGATCACAAGTTGACCCCTGAATGTAGATTCAGGTTCCGGTGTGCCTCCTTACCCGATCCACCGCCATCAGGCAGCTCTCCATGAGGGCTCAAAGGTAAAGTCACCTTGTCACATTCCCATGGTTGCGAGTTACCTAACTGATGAAGATAGTCTCAGCACCCTGCGCGCTGTCCATCGACTGCCTCCCAGTACTAGTCCAAACTCGCTCGATTACGGCCTGCAAGTGCATCGCTAAACTCGTTCGATTGCGGCGTCCAAGTGCATCTCCAAACACGCTTGATCAAGGCCTCCAAGTGCGTCTCCAAACTCGCTCGATGAGGGCCTCGAAGTGCATCTCCAAATACGCTCGATTACGGCTTCCAAATTCGCATGTTCATTGCATCCAAGTGCATATCTCCAAACACACTCGATCGTGGCCTCCAAGTGTATCACCAAACTCGCTCGATCGCGGCCAGCATGTCCATCTCCGAACTCCCGCGATCACAGCTTTCAAGTGTATCTCTACACTCGCCCGATTATGGCGTCCAAGTTCGCACGATCCAGGGTCCCAAGTGCATCGCACAACTCGCTCGTTCACGGCCTCGGAGGGTATCTCTGAGTTCACTCAATCGTCATTTTCAGGTGCTCCTCGAATTGCTCTCAAGCACCGACTGCAGCCAGTCCAGATATACAGTGTGTAGATGGGTAGCTATATAGATATAGAGATGAGACTACAAACTGAATACATGAGTTTTAACAATCTTTGAACGATAAGTAGTAGCTATGATATCTAGGCGCACCTGCAGCGTTCCCAAAGAAGATGTTGTTTTTCCCAGACGGCTCTACTGTGATTCGAGATGCACCCAGACTTGTCGCCGGCGCTCCCAGGTGCTCCCAGGCTTGTTGTCGGCGCTCTGAAGCTTGTTGCTGGCGCTCCTAGTTACTCTGAAGGCCGGCAGGAATGTCCTTCTAGGGTCTGATACTCTCCTGAAATTGACGCATCTAAGTTTGCACTCCACATCCTCTCAGACACTCCTGGAGGCTTCCAGTGCCTAAAATACATTTGCTGATGCAACCTCGGCCTCACAGTGCATCTCCAAACTCGATGAATCACGGCCTCCAAGTGCGTCTCCAAACTCGATCAATCATGGCAGCCAAGTGCAGCTCTCAGTGCACTCGCTCTCAGTCCCCAATTGCATCTCCAAACTGGCCCGATCACGGCCAAAATGTGCATCACCGAGTTCACTGGACCTTGGGCTCCCAGTGCATCCCAAAACTCAATCGATCACAGCCTCCAAGTGCCTCTCTTAGTTCACTCGATCTTGGCCTCCAAGTGCATCTCCAAACTAGCTCGATCACGGCCCTCAAGTATATCCTTAAGGAGCGACGGTGAGTGTACCGAGATACAGAGGTAACAGAGGTGGAATGAACGACACTGATTATATATTCGGGAGACCCCATGGTAGATAGATAAACAGCATCTCATTTTCATCGCATCTTGCCATACAACAAAAATACACACTCTATGTTTCCCAGCATTTGGTCTCACTCGCTCTTTGCGAGATTTCATGGATCCACGCAATTGGGTAGATCCTTATGCATTGCCATCCCAATGCAAGTGCGTACACCATGAACCCATTCTGACAGATGGTCACAGTTGGCCACAATGTCCGAGTGTTTGTTTAAAATAGGAAACCTACAGAGAAAGAAGAAACAGCGAAATGGTGATTTGCGGGCGATATGCAACTCGATGCGTGGAATTGGTGCTGGGTGCGGAGTAATCTGCCAACGGGGTTTCTCTGATGGCTCTGCCGGAGCGCGTCCACCCTGACGTAGGCAGTCCTCCCAGACAGCAATGTTTTTTGCTGATGCGCATAGATGAGATAGTTCAACCGGCTGCACAATGCCCATGGCTTGCCTTGAATAGGTAGGGGAACCAGAATCAAATTTGTGTGAGGGTATACATGCGAGGCGGACTGACGTCAGCTAGTTGTCAACCGTCTCTGAGTCTAAACAATGCTGACGACCATCAACTATCACAAATCTCAATGATCACCAATCTCCTCTTCTCATCAACCGCAACCGTGGATATCAATGAATCGGCTCTTCGTATCCACATAGCCTTCAGTTATGCCTGTTTCGGCAGATTTCATCGTGCCACAGGCACTTTGCAATTTGTATACTAACGGAAGTTGGGAAGTTCATTGGATAACCTCCTTGATCGAGGCCACTATACATATTGCCTCAGTCATGGCTGTTATGTTGTATATTTAGAGACTGTCTCCAGCTATCACACCAATTTCACTCATCTTGCTTACACTTCACGAGCTCCACATTCAAACCGCTGTTGACTGACGTTCCAACCCCACAAATTGTCTGATTTCCTGGCCGATTCCACCCCGAAACCTCCAGCATGAGATCCTGAAGTTACTGATCTCACCCTGGCGACATGATCATAGTCGCCACCAAATGCTGGTCACACCCAGGAGAGGGGTTACCAATGCAGGATACATTGATACAGCCTATATACAGTGGTGTCACTGACTCCTAAACCCCAGCAATGGAACTCCAAGCACCCTGGATGCCACCAGTTAAAGACACATAACGAGATCATTGACACTCGCAGGCCTGAAATGAGTAAGCTGGGGTAGGCCAAGGTCAAAACCGGTGGGTCGATCTATGTCCAGTTGGTCAAAGTAATGTGGGCAATGACCATTGCCAATGTCACCGACAGCAGCGTGGATCAGGAGCCGGAGTTGAATCAGTGGCTGCAGAATGAAACAGCTGGTGATTGAGACGGACGAGGATGAGGAAAACAAAGACAACGTTTGGATGATCACAACCCACCAACGAAATGGGTGGCAGCAAGTTGGCGAGGTGACTCCACTAAGCAATTCATGTCGCCCATTGTGTCAGATATGGCAATCGTGACAAAGATACTATCGAGATTCTGGGTATCTGATGCTCTCATGGAACCATCCGTGGGGCCAAGTTGTTGGACATCAGTCTATTGGGCTGAGATGGTGCAAGGTACATCTGGAAATTAAAGATGTGTGTTAGGCTTTTCCGGTCTGTGCCTCATGAGAGAATCGTTTTCATCCAGTGGGACAAGGACGTCTCAAATTGGCTTAAACTTCCATGCGACAAACAGATCCCAAATCCAGTCCTCATTGTGTTACCCCAGGCTGCGCCCGATGCCGATGGAGGTAGGCTTCTGGCCTCTTTACTGTGGGTCATTTGCTGAATGTAGTCAACAGCATTCACCCGGTTGATAAACCTCATCAGCCTGGTGGTATACACTGTGGGGTTTTGAATTGGTTCATGTGTCTTTGGGGTTATTATTGGATGTTATTCAGTGGGCTGTTGTTTGGTTTTCTGCTGGTCATCTATTAAGGGCCACTGTTTATGTCATTGGAAGGTATTTTATGGGTTTTTGTTTGGTTTTACTGCCGCTCATGTGTTATTGGGGTTATTGTGATTGGATGGTATTATGCAGGATTTCATTTGGTTTACAGCTGGTCATGTATTAAGGGCTGCTGTTTAAGTCATTTGGAAGGTATTTTATTGATTTTTGTTTGGTTTTCCTGCCGGCCATGTATCTTGGGCGGTTTATCTGTTAATTCAATGATATTATGTTGGCTGGTGCATGGTGTTTACATGTTTATTGTCATTCGGATACGTTCATGTGGATTTCCTTCCCCTACCTGTATATCATATCTCTTCCATATCAATCTTATCCCATTTTGATCCGATTGTTTGTGCATCACTACCAGTAGCCTGCGCGGCACATCCAGTAGAAATAAGAATAGGGATATCCAGATCAAGCAAGTCGACTGGGATTTAGGTGATGTGGGTCTCGATCGAAGTCTTATTCCAAGTTACACCAAGGTACAGAGATTTCAGTGTTCGCATCGCATCATTTTGGTTATGCAGATCTGGATCAAAGTCTTTGTCCAGTGGGAACACACTAACAGAGATTTTGATTAAAGTCATTGTCCAACCGGAACTAAATTACAATGATCTGAATCAAAGTCTTCGTCCAGAGGGAACAAAGTAACAGAGACTGGAATGGTAGTTATAATGTCATAGATCGAAATCATCATCACTTATGATCTAGCTACCCGAGATCTAACTGTTCGCAATGTATCATTTCGAGTAAAGAGACCAAGATCAAAATCATCATCCAGCAGGAACAATGTTCAGGAGATTAAAATGTAGGTTATAGAGATCGAGATTGAGATCTTCATCTGGCAGAATTTAATCAACAATCACTGATGCAGGTGTAAAATCCAGACCCCTGCTAGGTACATATTCCATAATGAGTGCACTCCACAGAACACTCTCCGTTCCTCTTGCTACTTCTTTCACAATTGTGTAAGGGCACGTATGCCTGCGTACGGCTAAGTAAGAGAATAGATTATAAATGTTGGAATACGGATGCAAACGAGGTCAGAGTGAGAGTTAGGTGTGTATGTGTATGGTACGAGTCTCGGTAAGGATGATGACCATCACGAGCAGTGCATTTAAGGTTATCACTCACCCGGCCGCATGACGTGGCAGCGTGCCAACCCTAACCGCTAGTCTATAACCTCGCCATGACATTATCCCCTCTGTAGCTCCAGATCTCCTGGGCTGCATCTCCGCATCCAAGGAAAGGACAAACAAATAAACAAGAAACAAATCTCATAATCGTCCTGTGGATACGGCGTACGGGGAAAGTCCACCTCCACTTTCCTCTAATCCAAAGGTTGCAAAATCCATTCTTTGGCAATTAGTACTGGACCGCATCCAATCGAAAGAAAGAAACAAAGATAGCAAAAGTCATCCCTTTCCTCAACAAACGCGGCTTTCCTGAATGGCTGTGATGGAATTCGTCCAACAGCTCCTGCTGATTCCCAAGGTTTTCCGCAGGCTCCCCGCTCGTACGCACATATCTGTAACCGGCCCATTGAACGAGTTAATAAAACTTCCGATATCGCCGTTTGGAGACAAGTATATGATCAACCTCCCACTCTTCCGAGTTGTCGACGATCGTTAGTAGAGGTTCGTTCCGTGGCTGGCCTGAGACTGAAGTTGTGTATCGATTAAGCTGTGACACGTGGAACACGTTGTGGTTCCGCATTGTTTTTGGCACGTCTAATTTGTAAGCATTCCTCTTGATGACTTTACTTACAGTGTACGGTCCCGCCTGGTGGTAGTCGAGCTTCTTAGATGGCCTAGTTGTCCGGAAGTGCTTGGCCGAAAGCCACACTTTGTCTCCAATGTCGAAAATAATCTCCTTACTCCAGGCATACTTTGTCTGCCGCTGCTGGGCTTCCAGTTTGTTCTCATGGAGAGTCCGGTGAGTCTCTGCCAATCAGTTGAGCATAGCATCCACTTGGAGCTCCGATTTTAGGTGTGACGCTTTCGGTACATTGAACTGCATCTTGGGGTTCTGATGGAACATGGCCCAGAACGGTGTCATCAGAGTCGAAGCATGCACTGACTGGATGTACGCGAATTATGCCAGACGAAGGAGTTCGACCCAGTTGCCCTGCTCGTTGTTGCTGAAGGCGCGGAGGGATTGTTCCATGGTCTGGTTCTGCCGCTGGGTCTAGCCGTTGGGCTGCGGGTGGAAGGCAGTTGAGAGTCGATGATTGATGCTCATGTGGGAGCAGACTCGAGTCCAGAATCGGCTGGTGAAATGCATTCCACGGTCGGTGACGATATTGTTTCATATGCCATGCTTGTTGATCACTTCCTCGAAATACATACGTGCCAATTGTGTAGCGTTGATATCCTTTCGGAAGGATATGGTAAATAGTCATCTATGTTAATCGGTCGACTATGACCAAAGTTTCGGTAAATTCCGACTTTGTTGATTCCGGCAGGTCGGTCACGAAGTCCATAGTCATTCCTTCCCAGGGGAGGTACGGTGGAGGCAATGGCATATTAACTCAATAACATGCGTGGCGCGGCACCTTGAATCGGTGGCATACATGGCCACCGGCGACGTACTTCCATACTGTGGTTTCTAGTCCTAGCCAATAGAAGACTGTAGATACGAGTTCACCAGTCCTCAGAGCTCCAAGATGACCAGATTCTGGGTTGTTGTGGAAAAGACTTATCACTTGATTGCAGAGTGTTATTGGCACGTATATTCTCACTTCGAAGGTGAGAGCTCCTGGGATGACTTTCCACTGCATGTCTGCTTCCTTATCCGTGGATCTGTCTTGTTCATTCGGTATGCACGGGTAACTGATCTCACTCTTCATGTCTGTCAATAGTGGATCGGTATCATCGGCTGCGTTAGTTGCTGGTAGCAGATCATGGAATGGACTGACAGTGGTTGCCGCCAGAGTTGCCAAGAGTGGTGCAGGAGGTCTTTCATAGCTTTCTTCATGATCAGGTCGTCTTGATGGTCCGTCTGGATGGTTCTTGTTTCCTTCCAGCGGCTGAATAACAACGTCGTATGATGCAAGGATCTCAGCCCATCTCGCTTGCCTCCGGGAGAGTACTTTCGACATTTGGAAATACTCGAGATTCTTTTTGTCACATTGTATCAGGATGTTGTGATTGGCTCACTCGAGATAGTGTTGCCATTGCCTCTAAGTCTCCACGATGGCTAAGAGCTCCCGATCATACGTGTCATAGTTCTGTTCTGCAGTGGAGCATTTTCACAAGTAGATGTTGACCGTTCTGAGAATGCCGAAACTGTCGTATTGGTTGATAATACCGGCGATTGCGAAGCCGCTTCCTTCGGTCTGGAGGATGATAAGCGTTGCCGAGTCGAAATGCTATTGTATTACTGCTACTGTGAATTCCTTCTTGACCTTCCGAAATGCGAGCTCTGCCGCTCGGGTGCATTCCCATATTCCTGGTGAATTGTTTAGTACCTCAGAGGATGTTGTGGTTACCTTGGCGTATTTGCGGATGAACTGTCGGTAGAAGTTTGTGAAACCTAGGTGCCCTTGTACGTCTCGAATTTGGTTCGGAGTAGATCAGTCCTCGATGGTCGATACGCGATCTGATTCCATACCGATCACATCAGAGCTGATGATACATCTGAAGAAATCGATTTTTGAGTCTCGAAATTGGCACTTTTTGGCTTTGCAATAGAGTCCGCATTGATGTAGTTGCTCAAACACTGGTTTTGCGTGATTGTCGTGTTCGTTCTCATTGGTCGAATATATCAGCATGTTGTCTAGGTAGCATATGGCAAAGTCGCAAATATTAGCCCGTTTGCAGTCGTCAATGTAGGCCTGGAATGTGGCTGGCACGTGCGGTAATCCGAAGGGCATGACTCGGTATTTGAACTGGCTGTAGTTGGTCCAGAATGCAGACTTCTATTCGTCTATTTCTTTGATCTGGATGAGGTGGTAAGCGTTCGGGAGGTCCGTCTTTGTGAATAGGCAAGCACCGCTCAGTCTGTCAAGCATTCCCGCGATAAGGGGTAGGGAGTACCGGTGTCTGACTCTCACCGAATTGAGGACAGAGCTGTCCACACATAGTCGTAGACCGCCATCTTTCTTCTTCGCAAACAATCTCGGTTCTGCGGCTGATGATGATGACCGCTGGATGACGCCATTTGCTAGATTCGTGTCGAAGTATGCCTTGAGAGTTAGGAGCGCAAATTCCAAGAAGTTGTAGATCTGTCCTTATGGTATCTTAAATCCCGGTTCCAGGTCAATTGCCTGGCCAATTACGCGGTGTGGTACCACCATTTCAAACTTTGTCTTGCTAAAGACGTACACGAATTCCGAGTATTTTGCTGGGATGATTTTCCCGTCGTCTGTAGGTACTCTTTTATCTGCTGCTTCTTATTTGCGTTAGTTTAAGTGTTCATGAACAAGCAGCTAAGGAGAAGAAGGAAGGAAGGAATAATCCAGGAGGCATTGTCTTTAATGGTTCAGCTACAATGGAGCCAAGCCATGCCGTCAAGTCACTTCCTTTGGGTCTCTGCCAGCCGGTTGCAGTCATTCAAGCGTCTCCTCGGAGCAGATCTTCTGCCGCCACTACCGCCGCAGCTCCCTGCTCGTCACATCCAGCGTTTTGGTCTGTATTTCCTGCAGAATCCAAGGTGATGTGTTCCAAAGTCGCTCCCAGCAGCCCTGGGCATTCCCCAATCCATAGGGCAAATGCTGCAATCACTTCATCGCTAGCTAGAAGATCGTCGAATGCGGTTGCTCTCGGTGTCTGTATTGTCGGAACGCGCCCCAGAAGCTGGTTGATGACATTTTTGTTTTCGGCTTTCGAGACCTTTGATGACACTGCCATAGTCATCAGTGTCATTTCCCCCACTCCACTCGCCCTTGGTGATCGCACGGAAGTCAAACGACGGTGAGCCCAGTCGATGTCAAGATTTCCTTTTTGGAACCAGGATAATCCATGTACTAGATGGTACTCGCACATTGGCACGACTAGCATGTCTGATTCAGCAATCATTGCAAGATAGTCCAAATACTGGACCGTAATCAGCGCAGTGTTAGCAATGGTTCCAAATTTGCGGCTCAGTTACGGGTCCAGTTCAGACCCGGAACAGAACAGTTGCAACGGGTCCTACTATACGACAATCTGGCCCGTTGGAATTGGGCTGGTTTTACCACCAAAAACCCCGCATTTCATCACTACAAGTTTTGCTCCAATTATGTATCTGAGTTCTGATCGTATCATGAGATCATCAACATGCAAATTGTGCAGTTTAAGGCGCTCTTTCACCTCCCGCTGGCAGAATTGCGATCGGACCAATAATCGTTGTGTCATGATCAATAACCCGCGAATTTGGCGCTCAATTGGGCGATAATTCACAGGGATTCCATGAATAGATGTCGGATCCGAAATCTGATCCCGGAAGGCGAAACAGCGCAGAAAACTGCACAATTTACATGTTGACCATGTCACGATACGATCAGAACAGGAATACTTAATTGGAGCCCAAGGTGTGGGAACCATATAGTCGGAACTGCGGTCCGAGTTCGACCCGGCCAAAACCCCCTGTTTTATGTCCGGGCTGGGTAAGAAACCCCCCAAGACACAACGTGTTGGGTATTTAGCCGGGTATGGAACATGACCGAAACAAACCACAGGCCAAAAACCAGACCGCACGAGGGTTACCCGGACCCGTTGCAACCCCTATATCTGTGTCTTCCAGCTGTGCTTTGCATGTTACATCACCCCTCCATTTAGGCCATGGGTGGTGATGTGTGCCACCTCATGTGTTACCCCGAGTCGCTAGAGAAGGCTCTGTGCCATAAAGATGCTGGTTGCGCCACAGTCGATAAGAGCCCGTACACGTTCCATCTGGCCAAATCTGTCTGGGATTTGTACTTTGTGGACTATGTGTGCGGAATCCGGTATTTCAGTGCCGCAGAGGTATTGACTTAACATTCTTCCCCTCGGGCTCCCCAGAACGACTCTTGATTTTGGTGAGATCCGGTGAGGTTGAACTTCATCCAGATTGGCCATTGGTGCCTGCACACCCAACTTCTCCATTCCCAGCTCCATCTCTTCGAACCTCCCCTGCCGCGCTAGATACCAGGGGAGGTATGCTAGTTATTTGCTTGCTGAGTGTCAAAGGATAGTTAGCGCTTGATTTGTCAAATGCCGCCTTTGTCATCTCGCTTCCTCCATTTGCCTTCCCTGTGGTTGAGTCTATCATGAACGTTCAGCTTGGGGTATTTCGGGCATTGGAAGGTTGTATGGTCGTTGCCGCATTGCAGGCATTTCCCATTGGCTTTCTGTGATGCATAGACCTCCCCATTTACCCACGGTGAAGGAGGTAGATCTTTCCCACCGCCAGATGATGTATCGGACTTGTCGGGTTTGAAGGGTTCTTTGGTAGGTCTTGCGTCTCTGAGATTGATGGTTGGAAGATATCCTTTTTGCCACCAGGACTAGATGACTCGCCTGGTGGCTTCTGCTGTTGCTTGTCATATCTCTCCAGTTCAGTTTCGACATCAGCTGCTCAATTACAAAGCTCATCAATGGAGTTGAACTTCCCGTTCACTTTGAGAAACGGCTGGAGTTGAGATAGTAAGTCGGCATTGAATCCCGCCGAGACCTTGTCGTACAGCATCAGTTGGAACTGCACTTCATCCCACTCTGCCACTCTCCATTTCCGCAGTAGTCGATTGGCGTGTGCTCATTGATTTTGTTGCTGTTGTCGTAGCCCTGCGGAAAGTCGTAGAATGATTTCCTCGCCATGTTGAGTCTCCAGTCCTTTTGGCCGTACATCTTCTGCATTTTCCCAATGACAAGGTTGAAGTCTTGGAGGCATGTTGAATTGTACTTTTGCAGGTCTTGGCCCTTGGTAATTGGTTAGATCATAGTTGTGTTCTGCTTGTCGCGATCGGAATCGTAGGCCCAGCTTCCAATGTTTTCTAGGGGATATATGACCTTGTCTGTGTTGTCCTGAAAGAGGTGTTTGTGAATCTGGAAGTTCGATCGAAGTGAGCCGAGATAGATTTCCAGTTCTCATGCACTTCCTCAGCAGTGGTTCGACTGTACCATCGTAAACTTGTCCTTCGAGTCTGGGGTCGACGATCTGCGTCGTTCAAATTGTTTTGTGTTATGCTGGAAAAGCAAGTTGATCATCTTCTGCTGTCGCTCAAACATCTATTCCAAATTGATCTTGGGTGGTGCAGTCGGTTGCTCATTATCGTACGTGGACTCATTAGGTTCTGGAGTGCAGTTGTCGTGTCTGCTCTCGCCGTCTGAAAAGCGGTCCAAGTCGTTGTCGGTGATATTGCTGCCGCGATAGGACTCTTCTTCAAATTCCACCTCTGCTAGAACTCTAGGAGTCACTGACTCAGGGGTGATTCGTCTGGTGAGACTCTCAGTATCACGACCGATCAATGCGCGAATTGTCTCTGTGCTCCCACGCTCGTTGGAACTGCGTAGAGGAAGTCTATTGGTCCGTATTGGAGGCATTGGGTCGATAATTGCTTAGATTGCAGGTTGTGGGCGTTTCGCGACACGTCTAAAAAAACAGGGGTAAAATTGACATCCCGTGAGGGAAACGTATCGGTTGACTGAAAGACCGGGAATCGTGTAAGGGCACATATGCCAGCGTCCGGGTAAGTAAGCAAATGGATTATACTTGTAGGGATACAGTTACCAACATGGTTAGAGTGATCGTACGTGTATATGTGTATAGGTAAGATTCTCGGTAAGGCTCATGATCCTCATGAGTAGTCAACTTAAGGTTGTCGCTTACCCGGCTGCATGACGTGCGGCTGTGCCAACCCTGACCTCTAGTCTAAGAGCTCGCTGTTACAGATTCTTTCAATGCAACTCAATCATTAGCTTGCAAAGGGCACGATGAAATACCCCAAGTCACAGGAGAATTGCTGTGGCAATATACAACACTTCCAGCCGACTGACGAGACTTATCAAGCTAAAAGAAAACAAGGTGGAATAGGATGAAATCCCTTCTTCTAGAAGGGAAGATGAATATACTGAAATGTCATGTGCTTCATCCAAGTCCTCATCGTGGCCACTGGTAGGCTTATACCCTGTGGCCTTGGTGCCATGCTGATGTGGGATAGAATGCACCAGATTTGAACTCACAGACAACCAACTCTCAGATGTACAGGACAATTTGAGAATACGTACGACAAACCACTGCCGGATCTAGTTACTTCTGCTCCAAGTCACACGATGTGGACGTCAGCCATCTGACACTTGTCGACAACAGCTCACATCCAACCAAAGTACACATTACCGAAAGGACCAACAAGACGCTCGTCGGCCGTCTCCTCATCATCGCCCTCGATCGACAATCCCCTTTCAATCCTGGCATCTGGTGCTGTTTGTTCCTAGCAAAGCAATAATTATCGCAAAAGGGCCATAATGCCTGTGACCTTCCATTGGAGCCTTCGGAGTTCCAAGCAGAAATGTGTAGTGGCTGAAACTGAATCCAAACCGCGGCCGGACAAACAGATTCAACAACGCCGGAAGTCAAAATGGATTAACCAGTTCAAGCATCCACCTGTAAGAAATGTTACAGAAAATATTTCCATAATAATGCAGCGGCTGATATTTCAAAAACCCCTTGCCTGAAGATGTAGATGAGATCGCTACTGCAGTCGTGATAGAGGACCGCAGATTGCGGAGTTTCGATGACTGTGTGCCCCAACAACCGGCCTTTGAAAATGTGGCCTATTCCAGTCCCCCAGGATTTCTTTAGTAGCAATGAAAACTACGAGCCAAGGATGAGAAAATTGCATTATTCTGTGCCAAGCACCACAGTTTTGCAGATTGTCATTACATTCCAAGATATTTACCAACTCCTCGAGATGGAGGCCCCAAAGAGGCAGGGTGAGGTCCACTTGTTACTTGACAATGAATGATATATACTTGAGAAGAAAGCTGTAGAGGCAGGTCTCATACCTCCACAGGTAGGAATAATGCTGATATTTATCCTTAGACTTGCAAGGGGCCATTCATTAGTAGCTACATTGCCTGCACCATTTACCACTGTTTGTGTAAGACGAATGAATCACTGGGTGTCCATGATTCGCGCTTTCTGGAGCAAATGCCACCCAAGTTGGTCAGTCTAATGCCAACCCCAGCGGCAGGAAAGTCTGTTCCTCACCACCACTACTACGGCTCAGCGTGGCAGAGGACCGAGCGATGGCGGGGGTAACGACCTGCAGGGATGTTGGATATGGACATTGTGATGGCAGGTGTACCGAGAGGCTCGGATGATTGAGTTTGACTGGACGACGGCGGGGTGCGTAGATGCAGGGGTGACTGACATCGGCTGTCCGATGGGGAATTTATTTTTAGGAGACCCCAGGGTATATAGATCTCATCTGGCGTCACATCTGTTTGTATCTTGGAACTCATCTGATCATTCAACGAATTACGCACTCTATCTGTGCCATCTTTTTCATTTTGCCTGCACATCCCAAGATTGGGTGGATCCTTACAGCCAGGAAATATCATATCTTCTCACACTCTACCAAAACTCCGTGAGCCAAAACCTCTGTTTCTAACCAACTAGTTTTGGAATGCCGTGAGAGGTGCGGTGAAGTGCTTAAAATGGGCCCTCTGCCGTCTAACTCCGCCGTTTGACAACAAATGTCGCCCAAACACAGATTTTCGTTCGGAAATCTGAGCACGTAATGGTGGGAATCGCTCCTACTTGCGAATACTGGTGTATCTGGAGCGAAGCGACTAATGACTGATACCTCCACTGTATGCGGAGTGGAATGTCGAAGGAAGAAACATCATTCCTAGTGACGATACTTACCATGTTGGATTGCATTGCGAAATGAGGTATGCTGAGTACATCGACGTCACTAACTAAAAGGCTCCAACCTGATACCGAGATGAACACTGAGGAAACGGCGCCAAATTAACAGCTGAGGAAATCCACTGATCTAATTCTGGGACAAACACCCATGAAGTAGCGTTGAACCAAGACAGGACGAAAGGCACCGCCCAAATCCCAACACAAACATGAACGAACTGGAACAAAACTAATACCGCGATGACAGGCACCAACCTTATACCAGCAAAAGCAATGAAACAAGGGGATTGACCTGTGGCCAGGGCAATTGGCACCGACCGAACTCCGGGACGAATCGCACGGACCTCATAGCAGGAGGCCAGGCCCTAACCTTGTTCCAGGACAACCAGTACTAACATCGCGGATGGGATCTTAAATACCGACCTGATTCTGGAATGACAGGTACGGATAGTATACCGGAACGATGGCCACCGACTTCATACTGGGACAACAGCCACCGACTTTATAGATCGGACGATTTGCACCCACCTACCTCTGGGGTGACAGGCACCGACCTTATAATGGGACGAGGAAACACAAGCATACAAAGGACACGACTCCAGTACTAAGCAAGACAATAATCTGAAGAAAGTCCAAGAACAGGAATTAGCGATGCTGATAAGATTAGGAAGGATGCTAATGAGAATACTACTTGTCATGGGGGGAGAAGTCGCAGGGAACAGAACCCGAGATATAGACAACATGGCAGGAAGCTAAGACAGAAGACCGATAAATTGTTAAGCAGGAAGAGAAGACAGTGAGAGATTGTGAAGCGGGACTAAGAAAAGAACGAAACAAAGAGCTCACCTCAAAATGAGCACCAATTGACCTAACCCCCTTCCCAAAAAGTCACAAACTAGCAATTGACCTTGGATCACTAATTACTACCAATTCACCATCTGATGCACCATCCCATTTCCAAATTGCAACAAACGGTACCAAGATGTCAACTCAATACTCTTTATCCACTTCTGCCGCCGTTTCCATTGGCCATACCAGTTTCTGCAGTGGCGGACCCTCAGTCAACGCCGTACCTCCCGCCAACGCCTTGCTAACCCCTGTGTACGATCCATGACAATTCAGCAAGTTCGTTGCCCTCACCATCGCAAAGGAAATGAGGCAAATCCCACTCCGGGGCACCATTGGTGCCCCAGTCTTGGAAGAACGGACGTCACCAACGGCATTGAGGTTTATGATTGCCTCGTCTCTAGCACCTAGACCGACCTAGCAGCCGAAGATATCATCATAACTTACCAGTACTATAGCTCAGAAACAATCCAGGAAACGATCAACACGATCAACAGACATCTTAGGCAGGATTGGGTGGAGTTGAAACAGTAGCTGAAGGACGCCTTCTGACACTCCGATAGCCAGGTCTATATCTACACCGCATCATATTTGGGGCGACTATGCCAGGACCAGCAGGAATGTTGGGACGCCGGACTGAATGCATTTATCGATTGCAATGACGAGATTAGCTGGATTATGATCGATCAGGGAGCCTTGCCTCAGTACCCGCAGGTGAAAATACTGCTTGAAGCTCTACCGAGATGGTTCAGACCAAAAGTGGTAATGAAACTCGAACTCGATCTCAGACAGCCCACAATGTTCAAATGCAATGAACTCTCAAAGGAGGTTCTCGAGAAAAGAGTGAACACAGAGGGTCTCGCCCTCATGCACTCCAACGGACCACATATGGCGCTGGGAGTCACTCTTCATTCAGTGCTAGCTAGTATTCTGCTTCTATAGATGCGATTGGTGAAAAACCTCCCAGCAATCCCTACCGAAAAAACCACAGCTCCACAACAAGCCACTGAGGAACTTCCTATCGCTAAAGCCGACAATACAATGGACACAAATATACACAATATAATGAAGGTCTTCAAGGCCTGGAATCCAGAGGAGCAATCCGAATGAATACAGAGATAGGCTAAAGTCAATTGATAAGAAGAGTGGGTTTACATGGAAAGTGGAAGGCCTATCGAATGGGAGAGAGAAGGTATCATTTGAGGAAGAAGGGAAACAGTCATTCGAAGAAGGGGGACGATCGAAGGCAGCGAGGCAGCAAATAGGAAGAGGCATGTCAACGGAAGTTGTGTTGGAAGAGGAAGAACGACTGGTTGTTGGAGAGTTGGGTAGGAGTCTGGTAGCAGAGCAATAATCAATGGGACACGAGGCTTGGAAGATGGAAAGGAGTGTAACCGGGAGAGAATCGACGAATTTTTGGGTAGTTTCTAAAAATAGTATTTTTCATGAACTGTTTTTCGCACATCTAGTGCCGGCAGACCACACGTCCAAGCAACATTGGGAAACATGTGGCGGAGGTGAGACAGGAAGGAAGGTGATCCATTGCATGTAGTGTTAGCAACGGGTCCGGGTAACCCGCCAGCAGTCCGGGTTTGGACCGCCTAAACAGGTTGGTTGGGTTCCAGACCCGTCCAAAGACCCGACCCGCTGACTCTTGGCGGGCCAACACGGACCCGTACCTGCTAACCCGTGTGTATTGACGGGTTTGGCTAGACATACGGGCCCTACCACATCCTGAAAATGAGCGTCAACAGAGCGTCAAAGATTGTTGGTCATGTATCTTGGGTAATCTGGGGGTCCGAAGGATCAAATATAGTCATAAACAAAATATTGGCCGCCTTTATGTAAGGGCACGTACGCCAGCGTTCGGCCTTATAGGCATACGTATGGAAATTATAGGTATACGGTTGCAAACGTGGACTCGAGTGATAGTAAATAGGTGTATAGGTAAGATTATCGCTAGAGATCTAAGTCTCGTGGCGAGCCGACTATATAGAATGGCCGTTACCCGGCCACAGTCACGTG
>Ga0307515_10002800_pt1 | contig 37126 bp, 36 predicted proteins | sample 17_EM_MG_FD_194513 | JGI IMG/M metagenome (GOLD analysis project Ga0307515, IMG submission 194513) | Populus trichocarpa ectomycorrhiza microbial communities from riparian zone in the Pacific Northwest, United States - 17_EM | ecosystem: Host-associated > Plants > Roots > Unclassified | place... | reverse complement strand
TTTGTAAGCGCCCGTTGTCGGCCGGGGACGGTGGATGACTGCCGGGGACGGTGACTTCACCGTCCCCGGCCGTCTTTGCCGTCCGTCCCCGTCCACATTCAAAAAGACGGCACCGTCTCCGTCTGGCCTAAGGACGGACGGCGGCAAGCCGTCCGTCCCCGTCCTTAGTGATCCCGGACGGACGGGACGGCTGATTTCACTGACCACATGGTCTTAAAGAGTGTTGATATCCTTCTGGAATTTTCTCCATATTGAAATTGTACTTTGTTGAAGGATCATGGAGGTGCTTTGGAAGGATTTGTATAGCCAGGTGTATGATTTCCATTGGGATATCTGCATCATCCTCAGTGGCATCAGAGTATAGCAACTCTTCTGGATGTTGCAGTGATAGCTTATCCTCACCTTTGATTTCGCGTTGATATGCTTTGCTTTTTCCCATAAATGCAGCTCTTGTAGACCCAGAGGATAGGCATTTCCATGAGAGATTCCACCATTTAACCTTGCAATTGGACCATGCTTTCAATCGAATAGACTCCTGCTCAATCATATTCAAGTGGTTTGTGGAATGTAGTAGTACCCAGCTAGTTGTTGGGTCAAGTAGAGGTGGAAGTGATGTTCTGAGTTGGATGTGTTCAGGGGAGATAGAAGACGAGATCTGAGAATGGACCGATGAAGTGAACTAATCATTTGCTGCTGGTTGAATATGATGTTTATAGACATGCTGAAGTCCTACACTACATGGCTGAAATACTCCAGTACATCTGGCAGGTACAAAGATAACTATTAGCCAGTTGTATGTTGATTTTAAACATTTAAGCATATCTGAACTACGGTGGACCTGCCAGCAGTCCAAGACCACATCAGCAAAATGTATTTTAGTCACTGGCAGCCTCCAGGAGTGTCTGAGAGGATGTAGAGTGTAAACTTAAATGCGGCAAGTTCAGGAGAGTGTCAGACACTAGGAAAGAATTCCTTCCGGCCTGCAGAGTAACTGGGAGCGCCGACGACAAACCTGGGAGCACCTGGGAGAGCCGGCGACAAACCTGGGTGCGCTAGCGACATGTCTGGGAGCACCTCGAATCACAGCAGAGCAGTCTGGGAAAAACAACATATTTGGGAACGCTGCTGGTGCGCCTGGAAATCATAGCTACTACTTATCCTTCAACGATTTTTAAAACTCATGTATTCAGTGTGTATTCTCATCTGTGTATGTATGTATCTATATAGCTACCCATCTACACACAGTTTAATATCTGGACTGGCTGCAAGCGGTGCTTGAGAGCAATTCGAGGTGTGCCTGAAAATGACGATCGAGTGAACTCATCAATACACTCCGAGGCCGTGATCGAGCGAGTTTGGAGATGCAATTGGAGGTCCAGAGTGAATGAACACAGAGATGCACTGGGAGGTCGTGATCGAGCAAGGTTAGAGATGCATATGGAGGCCGAGGCCGAGTGGACTCAGAGAGCGAGTTTGGAGATGCAATTGCAGACCGAGATTGAGTGAACTCAGAGATGCACTTGGAGGCCGTGATTGAGCGAGTTTGGAGATGCACTTTGAGGCCTTGATCGAGCGACTTTGGAGATGCAATTGGAGACCGAGATTGAGTGAACTCAGAGATGCACTTGGAGGCCGTGATCGAGCGAGGTTGGAGATGCACAGGGAGGCTGTGATCGAGCGGGTTTGGAGATGCACTTTGAGGTCGTGATCGAGCGAGTTTGGAGATGCATTTGGAGACCGAGATTGAGTGAACTTAGAGATGCACTTCGAGGCCGTGATAGAGCGAGTTTGGAGATGCACTGGGAGGCTGTGATCGATCGAGGTTTGAGATGCACTTTGAGGCCTTGTTTGGGCGAGTTTGGAGATGCATTTGGAGACCGAGATTGAGTGAACTCAGAGATTCACTTGGAGGCTGTGATCGAGCGAGTTTGGAGATGCACAGGGAGGCTGTGATGGAGCAAGTTTGGAGATGCACTTTGAGGCCGTGATCGAGCGAGTTTGGAGATGCATTTGGAGACCGAGATTGAGTGAACTCAGAGATGCACTTGGATGCCGTGATCGAGCGAGGTTGGAGCTGCACAGGGAGGCTGTGATCGCGCAAGTTTGGAGATGCACTTTGAGGTCGTGATCGAGCGAGTTTGGAGATGAATTTGGAGACCGAGATTGAGTGAACTTAGAGATGCACTTGGAGGCCGTGATCGAGCGAGTTTGGAGATGCACTGGGAGGCTGTGATCCAGCGAGGTTTGAGATGCACAGGGAGGCTGTGATCGAGCGAGTTTGGAGATAGACTTTGAAGCCGTGATCGAGTGAGTTTGGAGATGCATTTGGAGACCGAGATTGAGTGAACTCAGAGATGCACTTGGAGGCCGTGATCGGGCGTACTTGGAGATACACTGGGAGGCCAAGATTGAGCGAGTTCGGAGATGCACTTAGAGGCCGTGATCGAGCAAGTTTGGAGATTCAATTGCAGACCGACATTGAGTGAACTCAGAGATGCACTTGGAGGCCATGATCAAGTGAGTTTGGAGATCCACAGGGAGGATGTGATTGAGCAAGTTTGGATATGCACTTTCAGGCCGTGATCGAGCGAATTTGGATATGCATTTGGAGACCGAGATTGAGGCAACTCAGAGATGCACTTGGAGGCCGTGATCAGGCGACTTTGGGGATACACAGGGTGGCCAAGATAGAGCGAGTTTGGAGATGCACTTAGAGGCCGTGATTGAGTGAGGTTGGAGATGCAATTGGAGACTGAGATTGAGTGAACTCAGAGATGCGCTTGGAGGCCATGATTGAGCGAGTTTGGAGATGCACAGGGAGGCCGTGATCAAGCGAGTTTGGAGATGCAATTGGAGACCGAGATTCAGTGAACACAGAGATGCACTTGGAGACCGTAATCGAGGAAGTATCGAGATATACTGGCAGGCTGTGATCGAGTGAGTTTGGAGATGCACATTGAGGCCGTGATCGAGCGAGCTTGGCGATGCACTTGTAGAAGGCTATGATTGAGCACAGTTGGAGGAGTACTTGGCGGTGGCTGATCTGTAGGCGTTTGATCTGGAGGCGGTTAATCTGGAGGCGGTTGATCTGGAGGCGGTTGATCTTAGGCACGCCAGGTTTTGAGACACCATTCATTTGTTAGTTAACTCGAAACTGTGGGATTGTGACAAGGTGACTTTACCTTTGAGGGAGTTATGGAGAAAGGGCTGGTGGCGGTCTATCGGTACGGATGCACGCAGGAAGCTGAAGATACATTCAGGGGACCACTGGAAATTGTCAGAATGATAGTATTACAGATAATCTTAGGTGTATGCTGTACTCGGTTTATGCTGTACTGGGTGTATGCTGCACTCAGTGTTAACTTATGATGATGGCATGGAGAGGCAGAGAGGGATGACTTACCTTTGTGTTCTTGCGATGATGGTAGAGTTGTGGATGAGAAAGACTCGAGAGATGAGGGATGATGATGTGAACTATATGGAGGATCTGAGCGGCCATGTGAAATCAGGACCAGGAGTTGCCTGGTTGGCGTTAGAAGACCTCATACTGGTGGTACTACCCCCTGGATTGGGACTTGTACCTTCCATATTGGGGATGGTCAATTGACTCGCACACGAAATTCTCTTATGTCCCAGTTTCTCATGATAATTTCCCCCATCTCCTCCGATCGCTCTGTCTTGTCCTCAAATCTACCATCACCTGAGAAACTGATATTTAGTCATCCCTCTGTATCTCTCGATTCCATGATTATGAGTTAACACCGAGTACAGCATATACCAAGTACAGCATCATCTCAAGCTCAACAGTTACCCACTCCCAGCCAGTTTCTCATCTCTCCCTGCGGATTTTGTACTCAAGTCTCTACATTCCCACAATGAGAAGTTAACTAATGAATAGAGTCTCAGCGGCTGTAGAGCCTCACTTCAAATCGACTGCCTCCAATTACTTCTTCAATCTTGCATCATCACAGCCTCAGAGGGTATATCTGAGTTCCCTGGATCTCAGCCTCCACAAGCATGTCCAAACTCACTCTATCTCGGCCTACAAGTGCATGTCCAAACTGACTTGGTAATGGCCTCCAAGTGCATCTCTAATATCACTTGATCCTGGCCTCCAAGTGGATCTCCAAATCTACTCGATCAGCCTCGGAATGTATCTCTGAGTTCACTCGATCTCGGCCTGCATGTGCATGTCCACACTCACTCGATCACCGCCTCCCAGTCCATGTTCAAACTTGATGAATCATGGCCGCCAAGTGCATCACTCAGTTCACTTGGTCTCAGCCGCCGAGTGCATCTCCAAACTCGTTCGATCTTGGCCTCCAAGTGCATCTCTAATTTCACTCAATGACGGTCTCCAATGGCATTTCCAAACTCACTCGTTCATGGCCTCCTGGTTAATCTCTAACCCCGATTCATCATGTCCTCCAAGTGCATCTCTGAGTTACTCGATGTCGGACTCCAAGTACATCTCCAACGTTGCTCCAACAGATTCTCCAACTGCATCTCTTGGTTCACTCGATGTCGGTCTCCAAATGCATCCCCAAACTTGCTCAATCACACCCTGCAAGGGTATCTCTGAGTTCACTCCATGTCGGTCTCCAATTGCATCTACAAACTTGCTCATTTACTGCCATGGAGTGCATCTCTGAGTTCACTCGATCCTAGCTTCCAAATGTATCTCCAAACTCGCTTGATCACCGCCCCCAAGTACAGCATTAACTAGCAACAGTGGGTGTACAGAGATCGAGGGGTAACGGAGGTGGAATGAGAGACGTGGAGAATATATTTGGGAGACGGGCCCGGGGTAGACAGACATCATCACATATTTATCTCATCTTGTTATATAACATAAATACACACTTTCATTTCCCAACTTTTGGTCTCACTCACTCTTTCCGGGATTTTGTGAATCTAATCAATGCCGTTGATCCTCACGGCCTGGTTGTATCATATCTTCGCAGTTGATTCATATGCTCCTTGGGCTAGAACCGCTCACCCATACGAATTCCATTTGGATGATGCAAAAGATGTGGCGGTATGTTGATGGTGGGCTCTCTGCCTGGTTGCTCCGTCGTTTCACCTCATCGGCCTCCAAGTAGTTCAGCTCGAGGCTCTCTCAATGGTAGTGCTAGCAACCATTACAGGTTACCCGGCTGGGGTCCGGGTTCAGAACCAGACTGGATGGTTCAGTCCAGGTTGTTACCCAGAAAATAGGGGTACCTACCGGGTTCGGGGATGGGTTCGAACTGGACCACTGTCCCATTTGACGGTTGCTATATCTTTGCTTGTAGGTAAGTATTTGAATTCTGATCATATCGCAACATGATCTATTTGTGGAATGTGCAGATTGATGCTGAATTTTATCTCGAGTTCGCAGATTTGGGATAGGATCAATATTGATTGAATCGCGGTGACGTTAAGCTGAAAATCATGCAATAATGACCGGGTTTCCATCGCGACTCCACGACAATTGGCTCGATTGCAAATCGGACAATGGGAGACGAATGAGGGCATCAAACTGCATATTTCAGATATAAATTACATTGCAATAAGATGAGAACTCCAATACTTAATGGGAGCAACAAATGATCACGTTTGAGGAGCGGGTATTGTGTGGAAACCCGTTGCAATGGTCCGGTTCCGAGTCGTAATCGGACCCGGAACTGTACCCGAAATTTGGACCTGTTTCTAACACCACTCACTGGGCATCTCCTCCGATTATGCTCGACTACTAGAATGACCATATGTATATATACGGAGATAATTAAGTACTGCATCCTATATTCTGAGGTAGCGAAACTTGTGTCTGTAACAAGGACGAATAGCCGACATGCCTTGTAGTTATGGAACCCTAAGATCTAGTGTGTTGAGAATACGGCACCAGGTCTCCTGCCATGCTGCTCTCAAAGTCTCCTACAGTTCTGCGTGAAGGTTTCACCGTCGCCAAAATTTGACTATCCTAATAGTCAAATCTCATAGTAGTGTCCTGAGTGAACACCCATAACTGCAGGTGCTTCCAGGAGCACCTGAGAATGCTCTTGCAGAGTCTGAGAGCACTTTGCTATGCTCCAGAGGAGCCTGGGAGCATCTGGAAGTACTTAGAAGCACAGGTGAGGGCTACCAGAGTGTCTGGGAGGTTTGCATGTGGCTTCCGAACTGATTTACATTTTGCTGATGCATGCTGCATTTCATGCTGGCAGAATTAGAAACATCTAGGCTAGACATTATGGAAGAGACTCTGCAGTTTTGCCATGCCAGACTAACTCAGTTCAAAGTACTAATCCTTCTACAGTAAAACCCAGAACAGAAGTAAAGCCACACTTTTTGTCCAAACCATGTAGTGGACCTTGCTTATTGCCCTTCTCAGCATAGATACATTGTGTTCCTCCTGGCACCAAATGTATCATCATCTGTTTGCATTAATCCTCCCAAATTATTCATAGCTTATAACCACCCTTTGATGCTGCTCCAAAACTCCAGTTACATTCATTACTAATATAAAGATACACAGTTCGAAAAGAAAGTACATCTATTTTTCCTCATAGTGAAATTTGAAAGATTTAAGGTTTCATAGCCTGAATGGTACTGAGATTAACGACCTGAGGTGATGTTGCATCATGAGACAAGCTGGCCTTTCATAGTGCATTCAAGTTCTTCTTTGCAGTGTTTTGTATATCCTGATACTTCTTGATAATTACTATTCATCCTGCGCCTGGCTTCCAGCAGTTTCTCTCCAATACTCATACCATTACTTCAGGCTTCCAACTGTTTTGGTCAAGTCCAATCCAGCTCTGTATATTACTACGAGGCAGCTATACAAATATTTGATTTTGTTGGTACTGCAATTTAAGATTTCTGACAATAGCGCTTCCCTTCTACAATTTATATTCTGCAGCCGTATGTATCTGGGAGCTTACCTGATAGTACCACCAGTTGAACTTGGTATAATACTTGAGTATTAACTTATTCAGTGGCCATAAGGGGTTTTTTATCATTGCCATAATTCGTGAATTGAACTCAGTTGTCCCACTTGTTAGTTCGAGCACAGATACTGAATTGCATCTATTTGCAGTTTCTGCATCTTGTCATCCATGGAGTATATCTTGCCGATTCTTTCGATTGTGTGAGCTTTGCCAAAAGTGTATGCTTTTGGCTGTGCTGATTGACAGCTTCTAGTTGTGTGGTTGTGTAGGAAATGGCTGACCTGGATCTACCATTGTCTGAAGAGCCATCACTGAATTATATTAAGCTTCAGGTACTTTTAGGAAGAAAGATTGAATACTGAGTTGCTTGGAACTTGAACTTAAACTGATTATTTTGGAATAAGAAATAGATGGCAGCAGTAAATGGTATTTGGATAGATGGATATAGTTGAGGTGATGATTCTAATTGTCTATCTATGCAGCAGAAGGGACTTATACCTATAATATCTCTCCCCTGTGCATGTCAAAATCAGTTGTCCAACTGAACTAGTAACTGACAAGAATACAAAGATGCTCTATTATCAGCCCAGTGCCTGTGTTAGGGGGGTACTTTTATTCCTAAAAAGATACCTGGTATCACCATAGATCATAATCCCAATTTAAATTTCTCCAATTAGCATTTTCCTTGTGATTGATAATCTTTGTACAGCTGCAAGTGTCCGTAGTGGCTTTCACTAAGCTTCCATTGATTGCGTTGAGTGAAGTTAAGAATTATCAAGTCCATTCCAAGTACATCGAAGTGGATTAGTAATATACTGTGATTCAGTCACTATCAATTTCTCATTGAGAGATGTCTGAGACAAGGACTTCCTCTGACTGGTGTTGGGAGCTACTGAAAGATTTCAATTTATAATGGCATAACTCGTTTTGGTCTTATTTGATAATGCTACAATATATTGTGAATGAGAAGACTTCTTCTCAAGGCAGCTAGCAACTACTATAGCTTCTTGATTCTGAATTGATAATAAGGTATGCAAAGTATCAATGTGCAAAACAAATTGTGATTGAACACCAACCAAGGCTGCCTACTCTGAGTGGTGTTACCAATGGTTCTGGATGACCTAGCCACAGTCTGGGTTGAAACCAATCCCAAGACCCTGGTCTGAGTCAGGAACCATCAAGGAAGCAGATTGGTTAACTAGCTGGGGGTTGAAATACATAAAACCAGAGGATTTTCACTAGGTTAGAACTGGACCACAGTTCCATTTTATGGTTCCTACAACTTTGGCTGCAATTACATTTTGAGTTCTCATCATATCATGAGATGGTATATACGTAAAAGATGGAATTTTCCGAGCTCCCTGTAACGGCCTTGTCTCCAATTTGGAATCTGATTAACATTTGTTGAATCGGTGCAGAATGATGTAAAATTTAAGGTGAAATTCGCTGGTTTTCGATAGCAACTCAATAAATATCTGTCTGATTGCCAATCTGAAAGCGGAAGGTGAAAAAGCTGCTAATGTTGCACATTCTAGTTACTGATCATGGAACGATCCGATCAGAATTCAGATATTTAGGTGTTGCTCAAGTTGTCAGGGTGAAATGACAGGTTTTTGGTGGTATAACTGGCCCAATGGCAATGGTCCAGGTTTCGGTGTGGTAAATCCTGTTGCAACAGTCCGGATCCTGGTTGAAACTCTTACCAGAACAGACCCGGGAATGTAGAATCATTGCTAACACTAACCTTCAGACTCACTGTGCTGCAAACAAGTACTGATAATTTTAACAATACAAAATTATCTTCTGCAGTGCATAAACGATTACATCTGTATCATCTTCAAAGGTAAAAACCATACTGTGGCGGAATCCTTAATCATGCTGATAGATTATATTAACTCATTCAGATATCAAACAGGTATCGTAAAAACTCAATATTATTGTAATCTTGTGTTTCACGGCGAGGAGTGTTTGAATTTCACAGTTGAAGCTTCTTCTTCTCGTTGCCTGAACAACGTGAATTCTTTATTGTCAAGTCCTCCGAATGACCCTATGTAAGAAGTTTCCTCGCTTTGACACCTTGATTGCTTGATAGCTTATCTCTGAGGTTTTGTTGTGTTGCACCATCGATAATGCCGTCAGATCCCTTAGGTTATTATGTTCATATATGACTGGTTTTAACTTGTTTCGCTCCCATCTAGGGCCATCCTTCACCAGTGCTATCAAACGTACCATAATGACAACTCATAGCATAAACTTAGACATTTCGCTATGTTTGTTCAGCAGTTGAAACATCTGGCAACACCTAGCCATTCAGTGCTTATTGAAATTATATTCATGCCTAACCATAATGTGGGTATGCAGCAATTGCGTCCAAGGTTTAATTGGCGCCCAACCAATACTCCACCAACATAGATTATTACACCATCTGTCAGTGGTGATGCATACTGACTCTCACTGTTGAACAGGTTCGTTTCAGGTCTCTTATCTTCAGCCAGTGTCATAATTTCCTCAGACACTGCATATTGAAGTCTCAACCAGTTGATGACTGGTAATTTCCTCGACATTTTCCCACTCCCCTGGACATAGTGTGGAAGGTTCCGCATTCAGACATATTGCATGGCATTTGCCGTACACATAATTCTGTGTAATCACAACTTAACTCTGTGTTGTTCTACTAGATAATGATAGTGGGTGCAGTTCATAATGATGTACACCACTAGTGCTTCTTTCACTGCGCTCTGGCTAAGATATCATGATTGGGTCATTATCAGTGATTCAGCAATGGCTGGTGAAGGATATCCTAATCAATCAACACATGACTCCAGTGAAATTCCACTTAGCATTGCTCTACTGACATATACTGTGTCACTCATTGACAGGCATTATGCAACCTTGGTGCTAAGACCTCCATTGTATCCACTGCATACATATCAACATATCATTACCACTCCTAACCGAGAACCATTAACAGTCATATGCCACGTTATCAGGCCCAGTGTCTTGTGCCCCATCAGTATCTCCGGTGCCTTATGCCCAATCATTAACCTTGTAGCTTTATTCCTTATGATGATGCCCTGCGCCTTATACTCTAATGTGATACCCAGTGCCTTATCCACAGTCATCATGAGCATAACCTTGGGCCTATCATCCCCAGCTATCAACACAGCGTGTCCAAGTCAAAATCACCTGTCAGCAACAGTCATTGTCCAAATATCAGGCTTCAACAAAAAAGATTTCTGTCCGGGCGTAATGGCTGTTCTATAGTGGGCTGGCTCTGTCAGAGCCATCAGAGACACCCCAGTGGCAGTACACACCGTGCCCTGCACAAAAACCACGAATCGCGTTGCATATTGCTCGCCGATTATGGTATCGCTGGTATTCTTGCTCTGTTGGTATCCTGTTGTAAATGATCACCATGGCGATGTGGCCAACTGAAATTATTGAGCAGCTGAGACCGGTGTACAGCTATGGTGGAGACTTAGTGCCGTATTGCCAAAGCAGTGGTTTGTAGGGTTTCATAAGCACAAGGCATTTTGTTAATTTTATTCGTCTTTGTTACAGTCACAAGATTCACTACCTCATAACATGGCATGCATTATTTATGTATCTCTATATAAATACATACAGTCAATCTGGCCACAGATGGTAGTTGAGCATAATCGGAAGAGCACCTGGAGATGCCCATTGACAGCACTGAGGGAAGTACCACTTGGAAGACATTGTGGTGATAGGATGCAGCACAATGGCAGTGAGCCCGCCATCGACATTCCGTCATACCTGTTGTGACATCCAAACACAATTCTTGAAAATGAATGGTATCAGCTCGAGGAGCCTACAAAGACACTGAGAATATATGATACTACCTGGCAATGAGAATCCACGCAATTGTGTGGATCCAGATGACATGAAAATGAGATTATGTCTCATAACCACAAGGTCGCCCGAATGTGTACTTGCCATGTCTCAGATTATCTTGGTTAAGTCCGGATATCGGTACACCCGCCGTGGCTCTGTCCACCTCAGTTACCCCTGTATCTCTCTTCACCTGCCGTCACTCATTGACGATGTACTTGGAGGCCGTGATTGTGGGAGATGAGAGATGCACTTGGAGGCCGAGATTGAGTAAACTCAGAGATGCACTTGGAGGCCACGATGGAGTGACCTGGGAGATACACTCTGAGGCCATCATCGAGCGTGTTCGGAGATGCACTTGGAGGCTGAGAGCGAGTAAACTCTGAGATGCACTTGGAGGCCGTGGTAGAGCAAAATTGGAGATGCACTTGGATGCCGTGATTGAGCAAGTGTGGCGATGGACTTTGAGGCCGTGATTGAGCGAGGTCGGAGATGTAATTCGAGACTGAGATTGAGTGAACTCAGAGATGCATTGGGAGCCTGTGATTGAGCGAGTTTGGAGATGGACTTGCAGGCTATAATTGAGCAAGATTGGAGGAGAACATGGAAGCAGTCGATTTGGATTGAGCCGTGGATGATGCTGAACTTGATGTATGCTGTACTCAGTATTAAGGCATGATAATGGCATGGAGACATAGAGAGGGATGACTTCACTTTGTGTTCTTGTGTGATGGTAGAGTTGAGCACATGACAGAGTGAGATCAGAGGAGATGAGGGAAATCATCATGAGAAACTGGGACTTCAGAGGTTTTCGTGTGTGAGTCAGTTTACCATGCCCGATATGGCAGGTACGACTCTCGATCCAGGTTGCAATATCACCAATATGAGGTCTTCTAAACCCAATCTGGCAAGTTGTACCCCTGATTTCCCAGGTCCGCTTGTATTCTCCATATCATTCTCATCCTCATCCCCCATTTCTCTCTTGCTCATCCACAACTCTACCATCATTGCAAGAACACATAGTTAAGTCATCCCTCTCTATCTCTCCATACCATCATCATGAGTCAACACCAAGTGCAGCATATGCAGAGTGCAGCTTACACCGAGTACAGCATACACCAATGATTGTCTGTCGTCCCTTCATTGTCTCGATTTCGAGTTGACCCCTGACTGGAGCCTCAGCATCCATCATACCTCCCTACAGATCGACTGCCACCAGCTAGTTCACCATACGACCTTCAAAGATATAGCCACCTCGTCACATTCCCACGCTTTCGAGTATCTCACCGATGAATTGAGCCTCAGCACTTGGTGTGCCTCCCATAGTCCACCTCTGGATCACCCAACTCCAAGTACTCTAATCGCCCTCGATCATAGTCTGCTGCAAGTGCATCTGTAAACTGCCTCGATCACAGCCCTTAGTGCATCTCTGTGTTCACTCGATCTCAGGCTCCAAGTGCATGGTCGACCTCACTTACTCACGGCCTCTCAGTGCATCTCTGAATTCACTCAATCTCGGTCTCCAATTGCATCTCCAAACTCGCTCGATCACAACCTCCCAGTGCATCTCTGCGTACACTCAATCTCGGTCTCAAATTGCATTTCCAAACTCGCTTGATTATGGCCTCAAAGTGCATCTCCAAACTCGCTCGATCATGGCCTCCAAGTGCATCTCTGAGTTCACTCCATCTCGGTCTCCAATTTGATCTCCAAACTCACTCGATTACAGGCTCGGAGTGTATCTTTGAGCTCACTCACTCGTTATCATCCCGCACACCTCAATTTGCTCTCAATCACCATCCGTCAATAAGTACCTATATCGATACATATATACCTAGATGAGAATACAAACCGAATGCATAAGTTTTGAAAATTGATACATGATACATAGTAGCTATGATTTGGAGGCACACCAGCAGCATTCCCAAAGAAGAAATTTCTCCCAGACTGCTCTACAGTGATTCAATATGCTCCCAGGTGCTTCCAGGTGCACCTGAAGGCCACTACATCGGTCCAGTAAACTCGTACCCATTGCCTGGGCCATGAGACCCATGTAATTCTCAGTTAGAGGGTATGAGGTTCTGTCGGTGCCGTCACAGCTGTCCGGATCCCCCTGGTCTTTCTGATTCGAACTAGAGTTGTTGCTGATGGTTGCTGGTACAGTATTGAAGACTGCTTCTGGCCTTACAGTGATGATTGTGCAGTATGCTCTCGCGATGATATATTGATCAACTAGACCAAGAAATAGAAGCACGAAAAGCAGGGATCAACAGTGCTGGAATGGCTGTGAGAATTTTGTCTCTACTGTAAAGCCAACAAGTGCCATTTTCAAGACTCAGAGATTTTCTTTCTCAGTTTGACATTGGTCACAATCAGATTGGCATTTAATGGGATTGTACATGAACAATCATGTTTCGAACAAATCTGGAGTCCATTTCGGTTTTGCAGGTGCTTCTTGGATTCACAAACATAGTCTAGCTGGTCATCAGGAACTGTGCACAGGTAACAACACTCATGTGAGAGCGACCGAAGAATGCATAGACTTCCAAGATGTCAAAACAGCCCAAATGGGAATGGACTCAGGATGATGAATGCGTCTTCCCAAAATTGAACTGGGCCACCACCCATGCACCCATCCGCAAGGTTGTTGATCCAGATAGGCCAATTATTCTCCATACTCATACATGTGGCTTCATAGGCATTGGCAAACTCAACCAGTATGACAGTTTCGGGACTCGGAAGCTGGTAAAGTTCCACTCTCCGTACTGCTCAGGTGCAAAATTGAACTCCGATAGGTATGCTCAAGATATCTTGCCCATTGTGGAAACTTTGAAGCAATGGCATCACCTCCTTGCAGCAGCCCATGATAAGATCCTCATACAAGGTAATCACAAATATCTAGAGTAATTCCAAATCTCAAACGAGTTCTGCCAGTGAAAGGCTACATCGACAGAGGTTTTCTATTCATGTGACTTCAGCATTAAATATCAAGAATGGAGGTATTACCCACATCAGCAAAAATTAAATCCATCCCGGCAGAATGGCTCGGTAAGAGTGAAAGTACTCCGTCACAGCCGTCATACAAACCCTGTTGGTGGATCATTCCACATCCGGTAACAATACCAGGCGTTGCGTCGCATATCCCCCTCCATTCAATGTTTCACCAGTTCTTCTCGCTATGTCGGTCTCCTATTTTAGGCGAATAATCTTGTGTTGGGGCCAACTGTAATCATACCTCGGAATGGGTTTATTCGGTACACACATGCATCTCGATTGCAATGCGATGGGTGACATTGCAAAAATCTCTCCTCACGTTCCATCTACCTGTGTGCAAATGCAATTCTCTCTTTACTAATTATTCAGACGATTCCAAGTTGCCAGATCAATGTGGCTATTGACAATCCATCGCTCGTTCCATCGGCCTCCTGTCTTACTACTAGTAGCTATCTCTGGAATTACTTGCGTGCAGCCGACGATGTTTCCCACGCTGAAAACTAGCAATGGAACGGCTGCCAGTGCTTTTCTCACCTGTACAAATTTCAAGACTGGATCCAAGTTACCCGACTTTTCAGTTATTGTGGTAAGCGCCAGGGCTAACCAGTAATCAACGAAAGCTCCATCCTTGTTTTGGAGCTTGATTATCAATAGTCATTGCAGTTGCCACAGAAGACGCCCATTCAGCGCGCCGAACACCTCCCTGGGGGTTGCTTTACCCAAACCCAGGTATTCTGTCGATCACCTGCACGCCTGCAATGGCTCCTTGTGCATCGAGACATCCGAGATATACGTTTACCCTCGAAATACTCAACTTGAATCAGAATAGGATGTTACCTGCAGAGCTCCATTGCGTGCAGTTGTTCATTCGATAAATACGTCTGGTTATGACTCTGATGCTTGACAAACTCCTGCGTGCTGCTCTATGTTGCAATACGGTGCATTGGGTCTTGCGTATTGATGAGTAATACTCTAAAGTCATTGATCATACCGTCAGGATGCTTTCCATCACGGCGGTTCTGGGGTCCCATGAATTCTGGCTTCACATATGCCTGGGAGGTCAGGGGGGCTGCCAGATCAGCACCGGAAGGGAACACTTTGCAGGCGGCAGCGCTGTTCTCCTAACGCTGAGCGAGGGTCTTGGAGATTGAGCTCTCTGATTTCAAATCAGAGAATGTGATACTGAAAGGTGATTACTTGTGGCAGGTAGGTAAGATTGTAATTGGAGGTGTTCCGACCGTCCTTGACGTTCGTTTTATGTGCTTGTTTATGTCCCTGGGCAGAATACAGTTGCAAGGCTCCAGATTGGTGAATCTGTTCAGCCCAATAAGCCATCACGTGGATCATCGGAATGTTGATGTCGGCATCTAACTCGTGGAAAATATCTCTCGCTTGGCTGATATAATACCGCAAGGCATTCCTTTCCCGCTGCTTCGTGGACGGTGTCGCAGAACCAGCATTTGTTTCATGATCTACCTTTCCCTCATTCACAATTTCCGTTCCAACGTCATTGGCTTTAGCCTTCGCCTTTTTGCCGGCTCGTCGTAGGAAGCAATTCTCTTTGAAGGTATGAGAAGGATGTGGGGCGTCCTCCATGTAGCTCAAGGTTTCATCATTGTGGGATGTATATCTAGCATACATATAGAATCCTAACAGTTTCCGTGTGCACTCAATTGGGCAATTGAATATGGGACGCTGAGCGGGGCTTCCGCCTCGTAGAGACTGGGTTACAACTCCAAGCAATTACCGGCTCATTTGCTTCATCTCCTGCCCATTCCATTGAGAAACGTCCTCAAATGACTTATTTTTTGTGGTGAGGTCATGGTAGGCAAGCACAGACAACCAGATTGCATTGTACTTGTCGAGCAGTTCACGTGTCTTCCTGCAGTGGAAAACCAACTTCTGGAGGTGGTCAAGCATGCTGATCTGCATTGTATGGAGGAGGTCAGGCTTAGGGACATCGCTCACAATACAGGGAATATGTCAAAACACGTTGAATCCTCTGTGAACATGGCATGATGAGAGTTCGGCATCGGCTGCCTTGGTGTTGGTATGGCTGAATGTTCTCTATAGGTTGTGATCCCGCCGAGGGTGTTGGTTGTCTGGAGGCACATAATCTCCAAGTTCGTTCTTTGGACACTCGCACCAAAAACAGACATACCGCTCGAGATGATGTAGGTCACTATAATCTGTGCAATCTGCAAGGCATGCTGCTAAAACAGGTTTGCAATGCCTGAAGTTACCATCTGCACAGAGAACTTTGTAATACCCGCTCTCGGCGCTGGGATTTTGTTTAAAGGTGAGTGGGTCGAGTACCCACCAGACTACTTCGTTCAGCAGCTCTTGGCTTGGTTGCCGCTGCTGATCCAGCCACTTGTTAGGAATATTGCGGTTCTTGATCGGACGCGGTAGGACAGCGACCATTACGACGCTATGTGGTCAGGGCCTCTGGCAGATCTTCGACGACCGATTGCCAACTGTCATATAGCGGACACTCTGTCTTGTCACCAGCAAAATTCGAGAGATGTGTTCTGTCTGACATCAAGATCAAAGGAACAAGTGTATCCCCCACTCTGAGCGTTGACTACACATCGAGTAGCACGTTATTATCCTTGAGAATCTCTCCTTACCTGTGTCTTCCACTGCCAGTCCGCAGTGTGCATTTTGGTATAGAGGCGTTTCGGTGGCATATCGCGGTTAAAGCAACCCTGAGGAGCATAAATGACATGGTCTGCGCAGGCTGGCTCCCGCAGCAACAATCACATGCTTTTGACGATCTCTCGACTGCAGTATTTGATAGGGTGTTGGTGATTGTCATTCCATATCATATCCTCGAGAGTGTGTAGTTCCCAGTCCCATAGAGCCTGATCATCTGGCATGGTAACCACAAGCTTCTGGATGCCATCCCCGTTTTTGATAATTGAGAAACGCAGAGCTGTGTTTTCTTCCTTCAGCACATTGTCATAATATGTCTTCATGCCCTACTTCTTGATCGCACACTGGATATATTTTGACTCTTCACCGATTGCAAACGGGTAGTAGGGATTATATTGGAGAATCATCTCAAGGCAACCGTGAGTGTCACGTTCAGATAGCTCAGCAATGTAATCACTCAGTGGAGCGCTGACGCCAGGGCATGTTTCCGTCCGCCGCACAGGAAGTGGCCATGGTTGAGACTCTATGTCTGCGATGTTTTCATCGTCTTCGAGGTAGGGAAACGTGTCCAAGTCTTCGACTGAATCTTTGTTACCGTTGCATTCGTGACGGTGAGCGAGTTCACCGTGTCGGGGCGCGCTGCGGATAGTCACATTCTTCTGGCGTGCAACTCGATGGTGTTAAGGATGGTGTAATTTGATATGTTCAAGTCGCCAGCTGTCAGAGGTGAACCTCTTTCAGCTTGAAAATTCGGGGCAAGGGAAAGGGGTCTTCTCTGGCATTGTCGACGACACGGGAGGAGTGGACTGTAAACTCTAGACAGGGGTGAAAGTTGCTGCTTGACCTGAGCAGCCTTGTGTGTAAGCTCACAATACTTTCAGCTTACCAATTGAGAATTAACACCATCACAAGGAGGAACATTACACGTCAGGAGTTGCAAACACGCTACATGCCCGATGTCTCATAATATTATGACTAAACTCGGACCAATAACAATGAAACCAGTACAACACCCATAAATAAACCAAATCTTGAGTGATCGAAAAATCTCGCAACGCATATAAAAATCAATGTCTGAGTTACATAGATTTGAACAAAGGAAAGAAACAATTAAAGAACCCAACCCTGACCTGAACGCAACAACCATCGCCTGCTTCGCAACTTAAGGACTGGTTCACTCCTCGCCGAGCAAGCCGTTGGGGCCCGCCCCACGGAGATGGACAACGGGGAGAGGGACATTAGGGACCGGGACATTGAGGAGAGGGACATTAGGGAGAGGGACATTGGGGAGAGGGATATCAAAGATACTGTCGCCGCCTGCCGATTCGATCAGCAGCTGCTGATTAACATCCACCTGCGAGGTATTTCTGGCAGACTCCGCTTGTCGCAAAGTTGGCACCACCAGGCGAGGTTTTTTGCGCCGTCACCAGCCGCTAATGCTCCAGCCCAGTAAGAGGAGGAGTCTCTGGCATTCGTAGTTGTGGGCGAGGCTCCGGGGTTTGTTGTTGTTGTGGGGCAGGCGCCGGAGGTTGTCGCCGTGCGGTATCCTTGCCCATCTCCTGGCTGTGCTCATGTACCACGATTGGTTGATCGTCTACCATGTTATCTACGTCGCTAGCGGATGCATGTACCATCTCTCCCTGGACAATCGTCCGAGGTTCTTTGCCATCATCCTCATCCTCATCCTCCTCCTCCTCATCTTCCTCCTGTTCATCCTGCTCCACGACAATGTCACCGTCAATTTCCACAGCCACATTGCTGTCTCAATTAATGCCGTCTGGTGCTTCGACATCATCCTCGATGTGCACATCTACATCAGGCTCAAGTTAGGATTCGGATTCGCTGGCTGACTCCTCGGTGGAGTGGGAATCATCATCAGAAAAAATTAACACTGCGGACGATGCTTCCAGCTCTAAATACACCCGCTCTAGTGAGCCCTGCGTGACCGAGTCTGCTTCATACATTGCCTTCTGCAACTGCCAAGCAATGGCACGAGAGATATCATCTCCTCCTGCGGTTTGTTTAACCATACCTTTCCCTTGACCGATTCCCTTCCCCTTCCCTTCCTCCGTTGCCTTCTTCTTCACTTTCTCCTTCCCTTCCTTTGTAACCTTCCGTTTCCTGGTTCCTTTCTCACCGCCATGCATGTCCTCCTCACCCTCGCTGTCATCATTGTCATCGCCATCGCCAGGAGGGCTCCTTCCACCGCTCGGCCCTCCGGGATCCGCCCAGTTCTCATCATCATCATCCTCATTGATTATCTCATCCCAATTCAGCGGTCTACTGGCCAGAATGTCCCCTGGTTTGTACTGCCAGCAGCTTGGTGGCTCAATGTATGCCGTGAAATCATTGCTCCCGTACCAAGAGAAACGCTTGTTGGTGCATTTAACGATCACCGAGCAGGTTGTCTGCGGATTGGAGCAATCGAGTTGATCCCCAAAGGTATGAGGGTTGTCCTACCTCCCAATGTTCATTTGGTTGCGGGTTTTGTCACACATTCGCCCGGTAAATAAACCGAAGGCTGCCCACCACTCCTCCAAGGCAGAACTCCTGCTCCTCTGCGAAGGCCACATCAACGGGAATTGTGAAAAGTGGCGAGTCCTGACTGGATTAAGAAAGAGTACATCATAAAAGAGGTCCCATGCCTTCTCATCCTTGACGCCGCAAACATTGTATATCCGTATGAGTGCCTGGATGTATTCCGAGATGAATGCCTTGATACGGTCCCGATCCAACGACAGGCGTCGAATGACAACTGATGTCGGTATTTTTGCCCTATCAGTTACCTTCCCCTTTCTTCTCCGGCTGCCCATTGGTACCATCGCCGCCATTTGAAAATCAATCTACACCTGACCTGTTAGCATTATGATACAGTTGAATGTAACACAAGGAACCTTAGAGGGAATGTACAATGTTTTGTAGGTTATCTGGTGTGTTGTGGAATGAGAGGCGTTGTTTTGTGCATGTCACATGTTGTGAAGAGAGATCAGGATCCAGGCGGTGTGTTTAATACGGGAGGAAAACAGAATGGAGGTTAAGGCGGGAAGATGGGATATATATACTCGAGTTCCTGCAATTTCTTGATTCACCTTGTTGTATTGGTTCACGAACACAAAACGGCGCAGCCTTCATCCTGCGGAACCACAAGGCACCTCAGTACTGAGAAGCCTCGAAACGTGATTGGGTACTCGCGGTGAGGACAGTACACTACGCCGGGCGTTGCTTTGGCATCTGGTACCACTTTGACTTCTCGGACCTCGTGCATCTCGGAGCATACTGAGTAGTTGGCTGGTTGTCCCAACTGTGCAACCATTCAACATGGCTACCAATGCCTAGCAGTGGAAAAAGCACATGCAACTGATGTCATAGAATAGAGAATACATCATTGTTCCATTTGCAATGGTTTTAGTTCTGCCAAAGGGGGATTTCCACCAGGAAGCTGAAGATATACACAATTGATGGTTCAATGTATTGTACCAAGAATGATTGCAATACAATGACAATTTCACCAAGCAGGCATCAACACCCTTCAAGCGGTGCAAATAGACCTTCAGATGTTGCTGTAACAGTGAATTTCAATGCTGAGTTTAATCTGATGCCAGTTAACCTCATAATTGAATGCTTTTCAAGGGATCTTGTTCCTGAGTATTGTCAGGGTTTAAAGGCTAGTGCGGTCTCCACTGCACCTCCCTTTTTGTTTGAATCCCTCCATGCTCACTCAAATAGGAGTCTACCTCGCCTGACATTGCATATTCAGGCAGAGGATATTCTTCCCACCTTCAAAACATTGAACATCTATATCGGACTATGTCTTCCCAGAGCCCTCACCCTGACCCGACTCCGGTCGTACAAAATATTTGAAGTCTTGCTAATTGGGTGAATCAACAACAGCGTAGGCCGTGGGGGAATTCTCAACATCCACCTGCTAAGAGATGCTTTTCCATACCCACTGGCGAGAGGAATACCTGTCAAGTAGGGAGTTCCGTACGCTCTACAATCCAAGGTCAGAGCTCCACCCCGTTATGTTGGCTGAAAATTCCCCCGTTGCAGATATCGCTCAATGGGTAGCTTCAACCCCGTCTGCAACACTGCGACGGTCAATCAATACTCCAACTGCCACACCAGGTACAAGCAGCAGTAGCACACGAACACCGGCAGGAACCTCATTGACAGACTCACCGCATCACGCTGTATCCAGCCCTGCCTCCAGCATTGCTAGCACTCCCACTACTCTCAGCAGTCTTGGAAACATGCCTACCCCTATCCCAAATCCAGAAGCCCGTGCGATCATTACAAATCCACTGCAAATGCGAGCTACAGAAAGGGATCACAGACAGAGGCAGTGGCAATTGCAATTGCAGGCGGTGTCTACACCTCGATCAATGGTTACCGCAACTCGCAGCATCCATCTCTTTGGTCACTCAGACAACACGGGTGTTGTATTTACCACAGGAAGACTCATGGAGCTCTACATGGCGAACAGATGGCCGTTTATGAGTGTAAGCAACTTAGAGATGGTAAGGTATACAATGCGACACGTTGGGAACGCATTAGCTGAAGGCCCAAACTTGCAGATAATGCAGACGAACTGGAACACCGCTATGCACCAACACCACATTTGGTCCATAGCTTTCGAGGCATGCACAAAGGAGATCTTGAAAGCGGTTTGCTGAATCGATGGCCCACGTTGGATATTACACGCTAAAACCAGTGCCAGGTTCGAGCACAAGTCTATAAGGTTAAATCGCATGTTATTGAATCAGTAAGGGACAACATAGCAGAGCTTTATGATCTCCACCGGTTTGAATCCGCCGCAGAGCATTTGGAATTCAGTGATTCCCTTCTGGCAGACGATCAGTGGCTTTTTCTTATCGCAGAGTGTATGGAAGGTGGTGTACGTGGTGCAATTCCAACGCAGAGAGAGTCGAAAGCTGCTAATGAATGGCTAGCGTCCACTACACTTCCTGGCGGAAAGAATCCCGTGGTTTGTCTACATCAAAATATATCATCGGGCGAATAACCGCGGCAAGTATGGTGATTGATTTTATAACTCCATCATTGATGACAAGGATGGTCATATACCCTCGCGACTGATTATGTTTACCTGTACCTTGTTGCGCCATCCCCTCCCGGAGTGGCAAAAGAACAAAGGTGTTCATCCGAAAATTTCCTCGTTACAGCTGAAAGCGGACAGACTTGATCGCTCCAAGTACTTCAACTGCAGATATGACAGTGGTAAGATCGAAACCTGCAGCGCTGTAACAGGTCACAAGTTGTTAACCTCGCCTGGCGTTGCTGACATGTACACATTGTTGATGACTACCTGGAACACACTACCGGACAGCTACCAGCAGAGGGTGTCTAACCACATTCTTGCCACAGTCCAGCGTCAGATCCAACAGGCGGAGAACCCAACACCTGCTGTGGTGATCAGTATGCATACAGCGCGTGTTGACAATGCTATTCTTCTTGACTATTTGACCTCCAAAGTACCACTTGCGGAACCTGAGATCAGAAGCACTGACCCAAACATCCCAATTGACAACAACTGCATGGATGACAAACAGCATTTGCGGATACGAGGGCGAAGTGGGGATTTCGAAGATGAAGGTGACGAAAGCTATGCCATTCCCACCGCCTGCTGGTGACGACGGGCCACTACTGAACTCGAGAGGTTTGACCTGGGAACCAGAGATGTCGACAGGTATGAGTGCAAGGATGGCGATGATACTGATGTGAATGAGGAGGAAGAAGCATCGCAAGCCGATCATGGATCAACGCAGAATGTCGAGGACCGAGGGCATAGTAGGTTTGACCTGGGAACCAGAGATGTCGACGGGCATGAGAGCGAGGATTGTGATGATGCAGATTAGGAGAAAGAAGCATTGCAAGCCAATGATGGATCAACGCAGAATGTGGAGGACTGAGCGCATAGTACTAGAGAGTGCAAAGAATGGACAGTATGTTACAGACATGTAGAATACGATAATGGCGAAGCAAATGCACCGGGAAGCAATGTATCCGATGCGAAGACTGCATTGCAATCAGTGACAAAATCTCAAAGCTAAGCATAACTGAGAGTGTGGCATGTGGCTGTCGGCCAAACAAATTCATAAATATCGCCGGGCGTTGTGTAAACGGCTACTGCATAACTGCAACCCCTGCGCAGAGTGTAACATACATGTAGTTGTGATGTTGTGTATACGGCGGCGCATTTGAGACGCAAAGTAATGGAAGCCTGATGCCAGAGCGGCAAACGTAATATACAACGTGACGCGTCGCAAGAATAAGAGGCACTGTAGAGTAGCCGCCGCAAGGGAGTTATGTAACGCAACCCGTCACTTGGGTCACGGGCCGCGTCTAATTCTCCGTCAGAGGGTACGAGGTTCCACCAGAGCCGACAGAGCCGTACGGAACACTCGGGTGTTTCGGACGGAAACTCCGGTTGCTACTGATGCAGCAGGTGGACACTTGGGAAGACCCAATGATGAAATTGGCTATCGCAGACTTACAGGAAGGCTACTGGCTACATTAGCAGTGGCAACCATCACCGAATCCTACGTTGATCTTTTACGCATATCCTGATAGTGTAGGAGACTGACCTTTTTGCCACACAAATATGACCAACCTTGATCAATATTTCAATTGCAGATGTAAGCCAGTAGAGATCAATCCACAGAGCTCTGACTTGTCACACTAGGATCAATCGGCCCTTGGTACTCGTCAGTAAAGTAACCAGCCATTTCAATGCCAATTCTACATCTGGTCACATTGAAGCTCTAAAGACAGGCAAGCTGGTATTATGACATGTGTATTGACCTGTGACCAAGTAAGAGATATGGAAGCATGTTGCCAACTGCAAATTGTGCCACTCAATCAATGAACTGCATTACCCATACAATGGGGTCAATATGCAACTTTCACTGCCTTCTTGTCCTTTGGAGGGACTGACGATGATATTCATTGCCAACTTGGCAATGTCCATGGCATCAGGATACATGTGGATCTTGGTCATCATAGCCCATTTGAGTAAAATGCCAATCTACCACCATTTCAGAAATGACATTTACTCCTGTCAGCTAGAATCTATGTTTTTTGAACACATGATCTGCAAATGCAGTGTACCAGTCTTTCTCACCACTGATTGCACCAAACAGATCACCAGACAATTTTGGGACGAAATTTGCACTGACCTCGGTATCTGGCACCGACTGTTATCAGATATCAACCTCGATTCGGATGTGCAGACCTAGTGGTTGTATGAAATAAAGCAGAAGTTGCTCCAACCCTTTGGCAACTATGAGCACGATAGATGTGTTGAACTGTTGCACTGGGGCAAATTCTGATTCAATAACCAAGTCCACCATTTCACCCTAATATTACCCTTCTGCGTAAACTACATCTACAATCCCACAAAGCAATCCAATCAACCCAAGGTTCCCGGATTGAGGCGACAGGAGCAGGCAGATACCTGGATCACAGGTATAGAAGGAACTCGACAGATTCTCCGTGACAAAGTACTTGAGACATAACTATGATACACAAACCACTGATGGAGGAACAGATAACATTTGAGGTTGGAGATAAAGTATGGCTATCAACCAGGAAGTTGGAAACAGCCAGGGGTTGAACGAAGCTCCATATCAAGTGCACTGGACTGTATATGGTATGTGAGATCATCATTAAAAATGCTGACACACTATACTTGGCAAGAATAATGCGTGATCAAAATGTTATCAATGTGGCATTTTTCATCATTATACACACTCAGTCATAGGTCAACCATACCCAGAACCACATCCAGTCACTGTGGAAGAAATGGTGGAATGTGAAGTCAACCACATACTAGACTCTAGGCAGTGATATTAGAAGGTTCGTTATATCATCCAATTGGCTGACTATAAACATGTACTCACAAACCGGGAACAGGTGGAGTGAGGCAATGAGATCCAATGCCTGGTTGACGAGTTTCACTGAGACTATCCCAGTATCCCTGAGGGGTAGGGTTCCACTGTTCGGAAGTGAAGGTACAGATGTCCTGGATGCAGTTTGGGCAAGTGATCAGTAGAGGTGTTTTTGGACATATATTTCTGCCGATTAAATCCTGGCCGAGTATAAACGGTGTCAGCACCAGTTTTTACTGCCCACCAACGGAGAAAAGGTTTCCCCGTCAGTGCGTTGTGCCGAATGGTCACCATCAAGCGGCACTGATTGGATTTGCAAGTTATGGGTTAGTACAATTTTGCATGTCAGATCATTGTTTGATTCATTACAATCCTTTTGGTCTCTGTTCTTATACTGGCTTTGCCAGCCAAAGAGCTCTGCACCCAACACGGGGGAAAATCATACAATGACAATTGATCCGAGACAGGGTTAGTCCTGCACTATGTTGGTGATGACTATGTGACATTGAACAGGATTGAATATCTTACCATGTATTATTCATATAAGGACATGACAGGTGTCTTTTTCGATTCTGATTGGTCGTAATTCTGTGGCTGAGTCGCTGATTGTGGCAAGTACATACCACTTACACTCAGATCCCAAATGACTTGCCCATTTAATTCCAATGAGTGTTTGGCTCTGATTACAAAGTAACCTATACACAAAATGTGGACTATGTTCTCTTTCACCTCCCAGTCTTAGATTTATGATATCTCTTATATTGAGGCAGAAATTGTGAATCAACATCATTTTGGAGCTTTTTTTTACAGCTGCAATATGAATATTAGTGATATAGTAAATTGGAGACCAGGAAGTGAAATGGAATCTGTTTTTGTATAGTTTATGTATAGAACACTTTGTGATTAGAGCAAAACTCATAGACTTAAATAAACTTGAATTGATTGGCGTTACCCAGTAGTGGAAGGCATCTTCACAGTTGCCAATATGTGTGCTCTAGCCACAGAAACAATAGAGACTCACTTGGACTTGGATCACTAGGAGCTGGCCAAGAGATGATCTAATAAATTTGAATGCTAGGAGTATGTTAGAGCCATAAACATCTGGAAGCATAGGAGCTGCTTAAAATGACAACTCTGGTTGGCTGGGCTGGAGATCTATCTGGGCGCCTCCAAAGGGCGGCAAAGCCACCACCATACCTTGTATATCTATATACATTGACTTGCTCTGGTTTACAACTGTACCACTGGGCTGTATAGCTACCATTCAGCGTCAGGTTATGTGCCTATCCATAAGTGAGCTAATTTCCAAGCATATATCGAAAACAGCTTACAGTCAAACAGTGAATCCATCTCTCCGTTTAATGTTAATTATGTACTGAGTAAATACATCGATGAGGTGAAGCGTGCAGAGCCAGTTTGAGAAGTGCTAGAGCAACTCCAATGTTTCGGTCGCTACCACAAAACTGATAACTGGCATTGGGTAGTGTTTGAAATGGGTCTGGGTAACCTGCCAGCAGTCCAGGATTGGTACTCATAAACAGATTGGTTCAGTTCCCGCCCTGTCCAAACACTCCACCCGCTGCCTCTTGCCAAGCCAAAGCTAAACCCATACCCATTGATCCTCTGCTTTTGTGGGGTTCGACAAGACCAGTAACTTCCAATGGCCGGTTCTGTATTTCGGGACATACTATGTATCGTCCCATTGAGATCTGGAACTGTTAATCGCAAATATTGACTGTGGTACTTCACTGCCTTTTTTTCATTTATTGGCCGCCTTAATATTCCAAATGAACAGAGACACACTCCCTAACATATGCTGAAAAAGAGCGTCAATGGAGCGTCAACAATGATTGATCGTGTATTCTGCGTAATCCGGGGGGCAATATGATGCTGATAGTTATCAATGAAGTTTTGGAAGTCTGTACAGGAGAAAGAGAAACCGAAACCCTCCCGGCCCCATTTTATAAATGAGCGTCCACTGAGTGTCATCGATTGTTCGCCTTGCATGATGGTTAATCACGTCGCAATGTGGCCATAATTATTTATATACATCGTTTTGAATGTTTTAGTATTCTAAAAGGCTCATGAACCCTTCTTGGCAGCTCTGTAAATGAAATAAGTTGTTACTGTCCCGGAGGCAGTGGTGGGAATATCCATCGGCCAATAACGCTCGCCAAGTCCTCGTTTATGGATGCCTGTGATCAAATGCCACTCAAATTATCAAAAATGGAAGAAAAAAAATTGTTGATGCTCCATTGACTTCCAGTTTCAAGATGGGGCACAGAGGGTATCACTTTCTCTTGTTCCTACAAAGGCGGCCAATAATTCCTTGATGACTCTCTGAAATTTATTGCCTGGCAGATTACCAACAATGCATGACCACAAATTGTTGACACTCAGTTGAAAATCGTTTTCTGGATGGGGTAGGGAGCGTGTTGCAATATGTTTTGCCTAGACAGGAGGCCAATACTTCCATTATGCATAACCATGACGAAATCAATTTTCAAATACCTGACTTACATGATCAAAAAATGTTGATGCTCTGTTGACACTCATTTTGCCACAGATGTATCCGCAATGTGCAGTTATTTGAATCGGCATTGGATATCACTCACATTGTTCTGGCAGCCTTTCAAGTATTTTCATTTACTTGCCCCTTGATCACTACATTGTTCTTTAATAATCCCAATGAATATATTCTTTAATATATACTTTAGTGTGTCCGCAAATTGTAGATAGTAATATAGTCTAAAATCCTGTTCCTTTCAATCATTGCTGATGCTCACTTGCAGGTTCGCTCAATAGGATGCTGTCGCCTGCAAATTGGTTGTAAGCTGCATTACCACACAGCAAATAATGTACTAACCAGTAGATGTTCCTTCATCAGTCAACATGTTTGGATTAAAATCTTTATCCTGCTGGCTATCCCAGGCATATGCATCAAGTATGAAAAATTGAGCTCTGAGAAGAGGAGCATGTGAATACACAGATCCAGGTTGCAAGTTGTCAATTTGAAAACTGTGAGCTTCCTCATTCTAACCGGGTGGTGCAGCTGGCGTCGGTTCTGGTGTCGGCGGTCTCTGGTGGTTGTGTGAGGGTGCACATTGTCCTTTGCCCGACAAGTGAGTCTACCGATTCTTTGTAGTGCTATTATGGCAACGAAAGCATTCAGCTGTGTCGTTGTGGCGAAGCAATCGCCGGGTGTCTTTCTACCGCAGATTTCACCATTCTACACCCAGGCAACTCAACACCTGGCTTCTTTCCTTCTTGTAGTTCGGCGCGAGGTTTCTTAGTACGGTATTCTGTTTCCACAAAATCAGTGAGCGAAATCCCTGCTTTGGCCATTGTGGCCATATTGAAGTCGCAGCGCATGTCGGACTGTTCCAGCAGTATCTGACCTCCTTGCCTCGGCATGGTTGCAGATACATTGAAAAAGTAGAAGTAATTAGTTTGTGCTTCTAACAATGAGATTCAGGTACTATCTTCACCATACTCGCTGCCTTAGCATTATCATAGGTGTTCAAGCATCTTTCGTTCACTTTCGGGGATGTATATCATGATATTCGTCGACAAAAGTCCCACAGCTGATAACATCACAATGTTAGTATTCGTGGACGGTGCGGATAAATGCCTTGGCCAACCATGGATGATTCCCATTCCAGGCAGCGAGAAATGGGTTGGGTAGCTCTATATGTATACCCGGTGTCCCTTATACAGTTAATTGAAGGCCATTTACCGTGTTATGGATAAACTGAGATCCAATCGCATGCTGCTTGTTTTTCTTACTGCTTTCGGTCTTACTGATGATTTGTCAATGTGCATCCTGGGTGATACTCTCGATGGCTGCATTGGCAGAGTCACACTGGACCAACTGTTGTCTGCATTGTTCATGTGATCAAGCTAGTGACACATCGGTTGAAGCGCCCATTGAACGGCTTGATTCAGATCCACTCTCACCCGGTTCAGATGTTTGTGTAACCGTGATTAGCTGTGGTGGAGTACGAGAGCAAGAAGAAAATGAAACGAAGTGGGATGTCCTGAGGAATACATGCATAGATTCAAGACAGAATGGAATATACAATGGCCAACTGCTACGTTGTACTCAAGATGTATCGAGCTGTGTATGACTGGAAGTAGGCGGGGGTTCCCCTCATCCAGCGATTTGCAGTCAGTCAGTCCGATGTTATTCGTGTGTGTTCAAGGATACATTGTGGTGTATGCCTGCCGAAATCACATAATTGCCAGAAATACACAGGAAAGTCTTGGAGGCAAACAATGTCTGGTGAGGATTCTCCCGAAACATTCCCCAGACACTACATGAAACTGACGCTAACCATCAAGTTATGTTGTGTGGGAAGCATAACTATGACTATTTTTGTAAAAGTCAAAACGCAGATTTACCTTTGTTCAGAGTGATCAAATATATCAACCATGACATATAAGACACTGCATGCCTTCATATCGTCCATATCTTTCAAGATCCTACATCTCGCCCAGCAACAAAATGAAATTAAAGAGCAATGGTATATGGTCCAAAACAGAACTTTTCACCACGTCTGGTGGGCAAATAAGGCAAATTAACACCACGTACAACAGTATGACATCATCAAGCGAATGAAGGCAAGAGCATCTGGGAAGAAGAAAGAGTCTGATTGCTTCGGGCATTGGGCTGTGTCCGATACAACAATATGCTTGCAACGGAACAACATCTGAAAACATATTTAATATGTCATGGACCCAAAGAGAAATGGACCTAGGATTATGTTGAGAGTGAAACCATTGTGCCAACACAACCAGTTGACGATGTTGTCACAGTGATTAAACAGGAGCAGGAAGATATGAGGAAAGCTGAAAATGCGGGATTGATATCCAGAGGGCCTGAAAACAACATTCTGGAGATGATGGTTGCTATCAGAGGCAATCTGATTGATTTTGCAAGTTCTGACACTGAGGAGGATGGGAATGAAGACGATAATGAGGATACAAAGTTGGGCAAGTTGGGGGAAGATAACAAACCCGGCTTGGTGATGGGCACAATCTCCAAAACGGTTCAGCAGCGCAGTGAGAGGTTTCGGCAGATATACATAGAGCATGACCAATTGACACGACTGGTATGAGGGAACACAGCCAACTACTTCCGTGAACGTGATTCGGAGTGCGGCACCACTTATTGAAGCATTCCGGCAGCAATTGAACCACAAACAGATGACGTTGTAGCCACACCTGCACCAACAGCATTTGAAGAGCAAATTGAGTGGCTTGATATCATCCTCAGAAGAGTGCGAATACCGCAAGGAATGTCTCAACTAGGGAGTAGTCATATGAGCAAAAGTTGCTTGAAGCCACAGTGACACAATGGTGGAGCTTGTCTTCTGCCCGACATGGAGCCCGAATGATCACCTGTTCACAATGTGATGCCTGTTGAACCCGTATGCATTTACCCCTGAATATCGCCCCCCCAGCTACTCACCAAATAGAAATCGGATTCAGACCAAGGAATGTTAACGGCACCTGAGTTGCCAGAAGAATTGATCGGCAAAGTGTTAGCGGTGAGGTCATATCTCAGTGAAACGCAATTGATTGAGCAATTTTGGTACATATCAGATTTTTTGTGATTTCGGTGACAAAATTGTGAGATACAATGTTCAGTCTATGCATATGGAACTGTCGTACGCACCATGCGAAAGTTCTAGAATTCAAATCAAGCTATAAGATGACCAATGAACTTGATATCTGTTTGCCTATTAGTGTTATGTTTGAAAGGATAAACAGAATTAGAGACAAAATGTACAAACAACATTGAAGTGAGTGATGTCATACAAGTGATAGAAGGAGCGGTCAGTGTTCAATACTAATCTGCCTGAATGATAACTGTCATGCAGCATTCATCCATGCATTGAACTGCATAACTCTCCACACAAACTGTGTGCACATCTTTGCCATGTTCCCAATTGCTTATGATAGGTCATGGAAATCGAGGAGAAAGAGCTAGATGAGGAAATGTATCGATATCAGGCTATATTATTGAAAAACTCGTCGAAAGATCTACATGCCACAAGTTGCCAGCAGAAATCGTGGGAATGTGATAGGGGCAGGTCATCCATCACTCAGATAACATGGATAGCATTTGCTCAGCAATCGACAGGCCACAATGCTTCTGATAGCAAATGATCATACATAGAAGCACCCCAATGGTTGTCAATAATGACTATACAATTCTTAACATAAAATTATTGAGACTACAATGAATGTTTGGATGTGTTGAATGTGAGAGTAAAGGGAGAGTAGTGTTAGCAACAGTTCCAGTTTTGGACCCGGCTGGTTTTATAGGTCTGCGTGGCAACGGCCTTACCACATCAACATTCGACGATTTTTTATGCGAACCATCACTTTAAGGCCACAAATATTGATCAGAGTGTTCAGTGTTTGATATGTAAAATATGCAGCTCAGCATGGCGCATCTGTTGGCCGTCTCCGATTTTCGATATCTTTAAATCTCAGCAAGGAGTAGCCCAAAAACATAGTTTTTCGGGCAAAAATGACAATAATTTTGAAGCAGCTTGCTGTGTTTTGAAGATATCAAAAATCGGAGACTGCCAAAACATGCGCTGCCTGAAGCTGCATATTTCGTGTACCAAACACTAAATTATCGGAAGAATATTCAAGAACTTAATCAAGGGAACCATTTAGCACAAACCCAGACCCAAGCTGCTGTGTCCAGGAATTCTTGGAACTGCTATAGTAGAAACAGTCCAAAACCTGAAGCACTGCTAACACTAACAGAGGGTCAATAATTTTTAGTCTTACACTTTCGGCAATCAAAGGGCTGCATTTCCACATCCTTCCACAACAAATGTATTGGTCCACTATATAGGTAAACAGGCTAGCGACACGCTCAGGGCCACATTCTAACAATTAGCATCCACAGAGCGTCAACGATTTATTGAATTGCTTCTTGGATAATCCAGGAGCTGTCTGACCACATTAACCCATCATGGAACAATCGGCAGACTTCCTTGGCAACAGTGCTTGGAATGATGTCACTACAATATCCAAAAAATCAGCGGCAAGTAGTGTTACCAATGGGTCTTGGCAACCCGCCAGCGGTCTGAGTTCAGACTGCTAACATAAATTTGTTTGATTCCAACCCTGTCCAATAATGTAACTTGCGGTATCTTGGTGGGCAAAACCTGGACCTGTACCAATCAACCAGCGTGTTTGCCGGGTTTGGCTACTTCCATCGGTTCCAATCTCTGGTTCCGGTATTTGGGTATCTCTATTTATGGTTGCATTCAGACGTTCTATTCCTAATTTCAAAATATTGACTTTAGTATATTGTTGTTCTTTTCTGATATATTGGCCGCCTTTGTAATCAAAAACAAGTGAGAACCGCTCCCTGTCCCATCCTGAAAGTGTGAGTTAACGGTGAGTCAATGATTTTTGGTCTTGCACCTTGAGTAATCTGAATAGCAACTGGATGCAGACGTTCATAAATGAGGTATAGGCTGCCTTTATCTGCAAAAAGAAAGTGACATGCTCGCTACCCCATTCGGAAAATGAACGTCGACGGAGTGTCAACAATTTTTGGTCTTGCATCATGGGTAATCTAATTGGAGATTAATCGCCGCCATCAATATACTGGGAATTTGCAGCTGTTATAGGAAGATAACAAGCAACGGTCCCGTGACACCCTCCCGGACAACCACAATTTAGTCCATTGTCAAAGCTGCAACCCAGTGCTACTGAGTGTTTGCGCCTATCAAGCAGGTCACAACTTTGTATATTGCCATTAACGGCCACATCGTGCTTTGATTAACCATGATGCAAGGCCAAAAATCATTGACGCTCCATTAACGCTTAATTTTGTGATTGGGCAGGGAGCCTGTTGCATTATTTTTGGCTTATACAGGCTGCCAATACTCTCAGCATGCATCAAGATGGCCAAGTCACTGATTAATTACCTGATTTGCAAGACCAAAAGTCGTTGACGCTCTGTTGATGCTCAGTTTCAGAATCGGGCAGGGAGCGTATCGATTTCTCTTGTGCCTATCACGGTAGCCTATATGATATTTTTAAATCTCCACAACCAGTTGCCATGCAGAGTAACTATGATGCTAAGCCAAACATTGTTGACGCGGCGATGACACTCATTTTGCCACGGGTGTATCCGCAATATGGAACCATTCAATTTAGTATAGTATATCAATAATGGGCTGGTGGCAGCCATTCTGTGTTCTTCATGTACATTCTCCTTTATTACTACATTGTTCTTTAATGGTGCATATAAATATACCCTGTAAAATATATTTTAAAGTGTACACTAATTGTACATAATGATAATACTGAAAAATCCTGCTCCCTTCAGTCAACTCTCATCTTCGCTGTCAGATTAACTCACACAGCTGCCGTTCTCATCCAACTGGCTGTCAGCAGCATTACCACTGAGCTGATAGTGTAATAACCTGTAAATGAACCATCATGAGTCAGCAAATCTGGAAGAACATCTTTATTGTGCATGCGATCCTTGGCAAAAATTGAGCTTTGGGATGCGGAGTATGCATATATACAGATGCAGGTGGCATCCCTTCTGTTTTGGAGCTCTCATTGTCATCAGATGGCACAAGTGGCGATTTTGGCTGAGGTGGCTCCCGTCTTGGTGGAGGTTCACACTTGCCTTGGTGCCTCCAGCGTGGTGGTGGATTCTTTGCGGTGCCATTTTGGCAAGGTAGGCAGCCATCCGTTTGATTTTCGCAAACCATTGCCTGGTGTCTTTCAATTGCAGCCTTCACATTGTTATGCCCGGGAAACTCAATACCCCACTTCTTCTCTTCTTGTACTTCAGCTCAAGGATTCTTGATTACTTGTTGTGTTTCCTCTATTGGGGTGCGTGAAAACCATCCTTTGGCCATTTTGGTCATATTCAAGGCAAGACTCATGTCGGACCGTTCAAGCTGTACCCGACCTCCTTCTCCTGCCATAGTAGCTGACAAGTTGAAACACTCCAAGAAGTAAGTTGCTGCTTCTACAGTGAGATCCGGGTATTACCTCAATGATGCACAAGTCCGGAGCCTCCTCTAAGGTCTTTGAAGCCTGTTTCGTGCAATCCCAGGGACCTTTATCATGAAATTTGTCTACGGAAATCCAAGAACTGAAAACAGCGTGATATTCAATTTCACAGACTGTACAGACAAATGCGTTGGTCAAGCATGGAGATTGGCCATTATGCGCAGTGATTAAGTGGTCACATAGCTCTCTATGTACCGCAGCTGTGCAGTATATTCTTAGTTGACCGTCGTCTACACAGATATGGATTGACTCACATCTGATTGCATGCAGTTTCTGATTGTTGCTGCTTCTGGTTTTACATACGTTGTTTATACATGCGTCCTGGGTCATATTGTCAGTGGCCACAATTGCAGCATCGCAGTGCACTACCTGGTGTCTGTGTTGCTGCTGTGTCTCGCAAAGTAGCTCATTGTGTGAAGCGCCTGTCGTTCGGCTCACATCGGCTCCAATCGCACCTGGAGGAAGTGTTTGGGGAGCCATGCCTTGCTGTTGTGACAAGTGAGGAAGATGATCACAAAAAGAGATGGGAAGTGCTGAAGATTATCTTGTGAGCTACAGGTCAAAATTGAATGAGTGACAGCCAACTTACACATTGAATTCATGCTGAATTATGCTCCATATAGCTGCAGGGGATTCCAACGGTTGCGCGATTTCGATAAGTCGGTTCAATATTGTTTGTCTGTTTATACGGATACATCAAGACGAACCACAGCTGATGTCTCATATTGTATAGATATAAAAAGGTCAATCTTCGAAGGAAAGGACATCTGGTAATGAATCTCTCAAGACATTGCCGGGATCTTACATGAATAACACACTCATTATCAAGTCATAATGTACTGTTAGCATGACTATTCCCAATGAAATGACGGTCAAAATGCTGATTTTGCTTTGTTTGAATTGATCAAACCTACCAACCATGAGATATAAGACACAGCTTGCCTCCATACGGTTCTTTTTTTGCAACTTCCAACATCTCGCCCAGCAACAAGGTCAACAGAAGATACAATGGTCAATGCTCTGAAAAAGAACCTTTCGCCACTTCCAGCTGGCGAATATGTCAAATGGACGAAGCATTCCACACCCGGACATCATGAGGCGAATAAAGGCAAGAGTTGTCTGGAGCCAGACAGGGTGCGAGCATTGGGAGCATTGCACAGCTTACGATCCAAAAAGAAGATTGCGGCGGAGACATGACGGAAAACGCACTTTTTATGCAAGGAAGAGAGAGAGAAAGCGATCGAGGATTCTGTGAAGCGAGTGACCTCAGTGGCAAGAAAGCGAGTTCATGATGCAGAGACAGCGATGATGTAAGACCGGGAACATATGGGCAATGTTGAAAAGGGATGATTGACATCCACAAAGCCTGAAATAAAATTTGAGGCGATGTTGAATGCAACTGGAGACAGTCTGAGTGATCTTGTAAGTTCCGATGATGAGGAGGTTGGGGAAGATAAGGATGATGATGAACAATATACAGGGCATGGCAAACTGAGTGACGATGACGAACCTGGCTGGGTGATGGGTACAATCACCAAAACAGTACAGCACCATGTGGAGAGCATTTGGTAGAAGCAGATGAGGCATGATGAATAAACGCAGCTGGGATAGCGTGACGCGGCTGACTACTTCCGTCAGAGAGACATGAAGTACAGGATGACTGAAGTGAAGGTTCCGGCTGTTGGGAAGCCCCAAACAGACTCGACTGCAGCCACACAATCACCAACAACATATGGAGAGCATCCGCAGGCTCTTAATATCGTCCCCAGACAATCACAAATGCCGCAAGTGACATCTTGACAGGAAAGTAGTAAAATGAGGCTGGGTTCGGAGAAACCTCAGGCAGCCAATTGCACAGTACCTCCGATGTCTGCGGCGGTGCCTGATCCTTTACAGATCGAGATTGTGAAGCCAGTTCAACTCGTAATCTTTTACCACTGCATATAGTGTCCCTAGGTGATTACCATATAGATATCAGATTCGGACGAAGACATGGTGACAGCTCCTGCCTCCCCAGAGGTGTAGATAGCCAAATCGGTATTGTTGACGATGTATCTCATGTACGAATGATTTCTGAACGTGTTTTGTTACTTGTCGGTCTTTTCTGGAGTTTGGTGACCAAATTGTGAGACAGGATTATCCATCAGTGTGTGTGCAAGGGTCGCACAAGGCCATCCAAATGTTCTTGGCTCCAAATCAGGTTTATTGACAAACAACGATTATTATATGGTGTTGCCTGTTACAGATACATGATAAAGCAAAACCTAAATTTCAGATGAAATTTACTAACAGAGTATAAGTCAGTGATGTCATACGACTCATAGAAGAAGCGGTCACAGCGCGTGCGAAACTCAGACAAATCACCGCCAACAAGCTGCATGATTCCATGCAGCCAACTATATCTATCTCCACTCTGACCTCCTGCACATGATCAATAAATTCAAAACTGCTTAAGGTACGTCATGGCACTCAGGGAGAATGAGCTGGATAAGGAATGATGAAGAAGTCATGCTATAAATATCGAAAACTAGTGCATCGAGTTTTCTGCCATAGATTGCCAGCAGAAAGCGGTCAAACAACATAGAACTACCTCATTAATGATGAAAATGACGTGTAAAGTGGTGGCTCAGAACCTGAGATTTCTCGAAGATCTTGGATTCAAATGATATTACATAGACACAGTATACTGGTAGCTAATAGAGGCTGCATGCATTTTTTGTACAATTGTTGAGCACCCAATGGCTGTGAGTAGGTCTCTAAGGTAAGCTCAAAGGTAATCGTCAATGGAGCGTCAACATTTTATAGTCATATCTATTCAGCAATTACCTGGCTGCATAGACGCATACATCCAACGAAGAGGTGATGGCCGGCTTAGTATGGAAAATTGCAAGACACATGAAAAGTGCCCCATCGTAGAGATGGGTATCAATGGAGCGTCAACGATTTCTGGTCTTACACCCTGGATATCAACTGGGCTGTGCAACGGCATTTAGCCATAATCATACTATTGGCGGCATTTATGGGTAAAAATGCCACAGACGATATCACATCTACCATCCAAAAATAAATGTCCATGGAGCGTCAAGGATATTTGACATTGCCTAATAGAAAATTGCGAGGGTTTCGCTGCATCCTTGAGTCATAATTGAATTATCGCTCGTCTTGCTAAGTAAAACTTGGTTGTAACAACATCACAACTATGTCTTAATCATGAGCATCAACAAAGCGTCAATAACTTTCGGCCTTGTGTCCTGGAAAATGCAAGGGGTACATAGCAACATTGAACTATCATTGAACTATCGGCCACCTTTCTGCATGAAAATTGTTCCAACAACATTGCTAGTATGTCCCAAATCCGAGCTTCAACGAAGCATCAACGACTTCTGGCCTTGCATTTTAGAAATGGCAAGGGTTGTGAGGGGACATTGACCCATAATCGAACTAGCGGCAGCCATTCTAGGCAAAAATGCTTCCAACAATATCGTAACTAGTGTTAGCAACGGTTCCGGACCGTCACTTCGGGTCCGGGTAGTGTTAGCAACGGGTCCGGGTTACCCGGCAGCGGTCCGGGTTTGGACCGGAAAAACGGTCCGGTTCGGTTCCAGACCCGTCCAAATACCCGACCCGCAGTTTCTTGGCGGGCCAAACCCGGACCCATACCCGTCAACCCGCGGGTTTTGCCGGGTTTGGCTAGACCCGTCGGTTCCAATCTCCGGTTTGTATTTTCGG
>Ga0307515_10002799_pt1 | contig 37130 bp, 21 predicted proteins | sample 17_EM_MG_FD_194513 | JGI IMG/M metagenome (GOLD analysis project Ga0307515, IMG submission 194513) | Populus trichocarpa ectomycorrhiza microbial communities from riparian zone in the Pacific Northwest, United States - 17_EM | ecosystem: Host-associated > Plants > Roots > Unclassified | place... | reverse complement strand
GATGAGGGCTTCGACGGCGACGAGGTGGGCGTCGGGGAGGGCGACGATGGGTTGGTAGACGAGCCGGAACTGGCCGGTGTCCAGCGCGGCCCGCATCTCGGCACCCAGCCGCGCCTCCGCACCCGCCTCGGCGTCGAGGCAGGGGGTGTAGCGGCGCTGGCGGCCGTCGCTCGCCTTGGCCGCGTACATGGCGACGTCGGCGCGGCGCAGCAGTTCCACCGGGTCGGCGGTGCCGTCCGTGCCCGCGATGCCGACGCCGGCGCCGATCAGCAGCTTGTGCTCGCCGACCTGGATCGGGATCCGCAGCGCCGCGCAGATCCGGGCCACCATCGCGTCCCCGTCGGCGTCCGAGGCGTCCGGCGCCAGCACCGCGAACTCGTCACCGCCCATCCGGGCCACCAGATCACCCGGGCGCAGGCCGGACCCGAGCCGGCCGGCCACCGCGATCAGCACCCGGTCGCCGACGGCGTGCCCGAGGCGGTCGTTCACCGCCTTGAAGCCGGTCAGGTCCAGCATCGCCACCTGCGGCTCGCCGGCGAGCAGGGCCGCGCGCACCCGCTGCTCGAACAGCCGGCGGTTGGCCAGCCCGGTCAGCTCGTCGTGCATGGCCAGCACCTCGAGCCGCTCGGCCTGGGTCTGCACCTGGGCCACGAAGCCCGACATTCGCACCAGCACCAGCAGGAACAGCACCACGGCGCCGAGCCCGATCGCCAGCCAGCTCACCGGCTGCCGCCCATCGCCGCCCTGGACGAACAGCACGCACGGGACGATCAGCGTCGAGAGGGTCAGCACGGCCAGCCGGCTCTTGCCGAAGCGTTCCGCGACCCCCGGCACCGGGGGCGCGCTCACCGAGGGGTGCAGCGCCGCGCCGGCCCAGAAGACGTAGGCGAACAGGAAACCGACGTACACGACGTCGCCCATGAGCGCCGGGAACAGCGTGTAGATGACGTTGGACGCCAGGGTCAGCACGCTGCCGACGATGAGCAGCCAGGCGCTGAGCGTGGGGCGGGCGGCCCGGGTGGCGAGCCGGGCCACCACCGCGATCATCAGCACGCTGGCGGTCGGGTAGCCGACGGTGGCCAGCCGGGCGAGCAGCGGTGTCGCCCGGTCCGCCAGGATCGGGCCGATCACGAAGATCCAGTAGACCAGGCCCAGGCCGGCCGCGATGATCGCCGTGTCGACCAGCCCGGCCAGCGGGCGCTGCCGCCGGCTGCGGGCCAGCCCGTAGAGGCCGGTGATCAGCGGCGGAAAGGCGCTCAGGTAGCAGGCGTCGGCCCAGGACGGGTACGGGTGCCCGGCGTACACCAGGCCGTCCACCCAGTACACGACGTCGCCCAGCACCCAGCAGATCTGGCTCACCAGGACGAAGTACCACCAGCGGGCGCCCGCTGGCCGGTGCCGGCGAACGCCGGCGAGCGTGACCAGCACCGACGCGCCGCCGAGCAGCCAGGAGAGCGCGGCCTGAACGGAGTCCGACGGCACGAGCGGATAGCCGAGGCACACCAGGCCGCCCAGCCCAATCCAGAGCGACCACCCGCGGTTGATCCGTCCCGTCAGCACGTTCGCTCCATCGGTCGGCACCGGGCCGACCTGAGCTTCCCTCGCCCATCTTGACCATGGCCGGGCGCGCGATAGAGTGCCCCTCAGCGTGTCGCGAAGCGTGAGGAGCGTGGGGAGAAGGACGTTGTCGAGTCAGCCCCTGCGCCCGGGAGACCCGGTCCGCCTCGGCGGGTACAGATTGCACAGCCGCCTCGGCGCCGGCGGGATGGGCACCGTGTTCCTGGGGCGATCGCCGCAGGGCAGGCTGGTCGCCGTCAAGGTGGTGCGCACCGAGTTCATCCGCGACGAGGAGTTCCTCGGCCGCTTCCGCAGCGAGGTCAGCCGGGCCCGGCAGGTGCCGCCGTTCTGCACCGCCGAGGTGCTCGACGCCGACCTCGACCACGACCCGCCGTACCTGGTGGTCGAGTACGTCGACGGGCCGACGCTGACCGATGTCATCCGCGAGCGGGGCCCGCTCTCCCCCGCCGCCCTGCAGAGCGCGGCGGTCGGCATCGCCACCGCGCTGTCCGCGATCCACGGCGCCGGGGTCATCCACCGCGACCTCAAGCCCGGCAACGTGCTCTTCGCGCTGGGCGGGCTCAAGGTGATCGACTTCGGCATCGCCCGCCCGCTGGAGGCGACCAGCCAGCACACCCGTACCGATCAAATGGTCGGCACCGTCGCCTACATGGCGCCGGAACGCTTCGACGAGCACCCCGGCCTGCGGGTGAGCCCGGCGGCCGACATCTTCGCGTGGGGCGCGGTGGTCGCGTTCGCGGCCACCGGCCGGACGCCGTTCCAGGCTGACTCGGCGCCGGCCACCGCGATGCGCATCCTGACCCAGGAGCCGGACCTCTCCGGGCTGCCCGCGCCGCTGCGCGGGATCGTCGCCCGCACCCTGGCCAAGAATCCCACCGAGCGGCCGACCGCCCGCGAGCTGCTCGACCTGCTGCTCGACGCGGAGCGGCAGCCGGGCGCCGGCCTACCGCCACAGCCGGCGCCGAACCACCCGGACCGGCCGGCGAACGGCCGCATCGCGCCAGGCCGACCGGCCCCTGGGGTGCATCCGGCCCCCGGCCGGTCGGCGAGCGGCCGCGTCGTGCCGATGCGACCGGCCGCTGGTGCGCGGCCGGCCCCTGCCCGGTCGGCGAGCGGCCGCGTCGCGCCGATGCGACCGGCCGCTGGTGCGCGGCCAACTCCCGGCCGGTCGGCGAGCGGTCGCATCGTGCCGGTGCGACCGGGGAGGCCGGTAATGCCGGCGGGTCGGCGCCGGCTCATGCGCGTGGGCCTCGCCGCCGTCGCCGCCGTCGCCGTCCTGGCGACGGCCGGCCTCGTCGCCCGGTCGGGGCTCGGCGAGGCCCTGCGTGACTCCCCCGCGACCGGCATCCCCGGCGCCCGCACCCCCAGCGCCCGCGCCGACGCGACGGCGTCGCCGGGGGCCGACGGGATACCCGGCGTCCTCGCCGGCACCCGGCGCACGCTGATCCACTTCTCCGAGGCCGACAAGAACCTCACCCTGCCGGAGCCGGTCGCGACGGCCGGCGCCACCGACGGCACCGGCGAGGCCGCGCAGTTCGCGCTCGATCCGATCGGCGTGGACTGGATGATCAAGTCGGCGCGGAGCGAGGGCGAGGAGGACCCGCCGTGCCTCGGCGTCAAGGTGATCCCGGGCAGTTCGTCCCCGCTGGTATCCGTCGACTGCGTGCCGACGGAGGCGACGATCTTCACGGTGCTGTTGACCGGCGACGTGGACGACCAGAATCGGCCCACATACACCATCTACAACGACGAGTACGGAAACGTGCAGTACAACGAGAGCGAAGACGAGGTGTACGTGGAGTCCGTGGGCGACGCTCCGGCCGACACGTTCATCCTCTTCGACCGGGGCCCGCTGTAGGGCGTCACGCGGAGTCGCGGACGACCAGCTCGGTCGGCAGGATCACGGCCGAGTGCTCCTCGCCGTCGATGTGTGCCAGCAGCAGCCGGACCATCTCGGTGCTCTGCCGGGCCCACGGCTGGCGGATCGTGGTCAGCAGCGGCGTGGTCGTGGTGGCGATCCGGTTGTCGTCGAAGCCGCCGACCGCCACGTCGGCCGGGACGCCCTTGCCGGCGCGCTGCAGCGCGGTGATCGCGCCGGCCGCCATCAGGTCGGAGCAGACGAACACCGCGTCCAGGTCCGGCGCCTGCGCCAGCAGCCGGGTCATCGCCGCCTCGCCCGAGACCTGGGTGTAGTCGCCGGTGGCGATCAGGTGCGGGTCGCCGTGCCCGACGACGTCGCGGTAGCCGGCCAGCCGGTCGACGCCGCCCGGGGTGTCCAGCGGGCCGGTGATGATGGCGATCCGCCGGCGCCCGGTCGAGTGCAGGTATTCCGTCATCTGCCGGGCGCCGTCGCGGTCGTCGGAGGCCACATACGTGACGTCCCGCTCCTGGCCCAGCGGCCGGCCGCAGACCACGAAAGGCAGCCCGCGCTCCTTGAGGTCGGCGATCAGCGGGCTGCCCAGGTGGTTGGAGATCAGCAACGCGCCGTCGACGTGCCCGGCGGTGACCCAGCGGCCGATCCGCTGCCGGTCCTCGCCGGTGGCCGCCACGGTCAGCAGCAGGGTGATGTCGTGCTCGGCGAGCACCTGGGTGCAGCCGCGCAGCAGGTTGTTGAAGTTCGGGTCCTCGAAGAGCCGGTCCTGCGGCTCGGAGAGGATGAAGGCGACCGAGCCCGAGCGCTGGGTGACCAAGCTGCGGGCGTGCTGGTTGACCACGTATCCGGTTTTGCTGATCGCCCGCTCGACCGCCGCGAGGGCCTGCCGGCTGACGTTGTGGCCGCCGTTGAGCACCCGGGAGACCGTGCCCCGGGAGACACCGGCCACCGCCGCGACGTCGTCCATCGTCGGGCGGGCACGCAGTCGGCTGGGCTCGGTCACGGTGCCATTCTCCCGCCCGGCCGCCCCCACCTGCAGCCGGGTAGGTCAGTCAGGCCGGGGTTCATCAGCCCTTCACCGCCCCGGAGACCAGGTCCAGGCGCCAGTAGCGTTGCAGCGTCAGGAACAGCGCGATCAGCGGCACAATCGAGATCAATACCCCGATGATCACCACGCTGTACAGCGCGGGCACCGTCTGCCCCTGGTTCAGCAGGGTGAACAGGCCCACGGTGACCGGGAACTTGCCGTCGTCGGAGAGCATCACGAACGGCAACAGGAAGTTGTTCCAGATCGCCACGAACTGGAACAGGAAGACCGTGACCAGCCCGGGCAGCATCATCGGCAGCGCGACCCGGCCGAAGATCCGGCTCTCCGAGGCGCCGTCGGTGCGGGCGGCCTCGATCACGGTGTCCGGCACGGCCGCGGCCGCGTAGATCCGGGCCAGATAGATCCCGTACGGGCTGAGGATGCTGGGCAGCAGCACCGACCAGTACGTGTCCGTCATGCCGACCTTCGCCAGCAGCAGGTACTGCGGGATCGCCAGCGTCACGCCGGGCACCAGCACCCCGGCGAGCAGCACGTTGAAGATGGCGTCGCGCCCGGGAAAGCGGAACTTGGCCAGCGTGTATCCGGACAGCCCGGAGACGAACGCGGACAGCAGGCCGCCGACCCCGGCGAAGATGAGGCTGTTGAGCAGCCACTTCCAGTACACGCCGCCGCTGTAGGAGGACAGCTCGCCGAAGTTGGCGAGCAGGTCCCCGCCCGGGGCGAAGGTGAAGGTGGTGAACAGCGACGACCCGCTCTTGGTGGACGCCGCGACCACCCAGGCCAGCGGCAGCAGGCAGTAGACCGCCCCGATCAGCAGCAGCGCGGTGGGCAGCCAGGCGGTCCGCCGCCGGTCGCGGCGCCGGCCCGGCGCCTGGGCGTGACCGTCGGTCACCGGTGTGGAGGTGGCCAGCGCGGTCATCGGTGCTCACCGCCGAAGGCCTGCCGCTGCACCAGGCGCAGGAAGCCGAACGAGACCACCAGCGTGACCCCGGCGATCAGCACCGAACTGGCGGCGGCGGAATAGATGTCGTTCTGCGCGAACGCGTCGCGGTAGATCTTCATGAGCGGGGTCCACGTCGAGGAGATGGAGTTGGTCAGCGAGCGCACGGTCAGCGGTTCGGTGAAGACCTGCAAGGTGGCGATCAGCGAGAAGACCGTTGTCATGATCAGCGAGGGCAGCAGCAGCGGGATCTTGATCCGGACCGCGAGCTGGAACTCGGTGCAGCCGTCCAGCCGGGCCGATTCGTAGATCTCCGCCGGGATGGCCCGCAGCGAGGTGAACAGCACGATCATGTTGAAGCCGACGCCGCCCCAGACCGCGATGTTGACGATCGCGAAGAACACCGAGCCGCCGGTCAGCGGGTCGGGTTCGGGCAGGCCCAGCCAGCCGGCCAGGTCGGTGAACGGGCTCACCGCCGGCAGGTACAGGAAGCCCCAGAGCATGCTGGCGATCAGGCCCGGGACCGCGTACGGAAGGAAGATCGCCAAGCGCGAGAAGCGCGCCAGCCTGACCCGCGGCCGGTCCAGCAGCAGCGCGAAGAGCAGCGCCAGGCCGAGCATGATCGGCAGCAGGGTCAGGCCGTAGGCGACCACCCGGCCGGCGCTGCCCCACAGCTCCGGGTCGGACAGCGCGGTGCGGTAGTTCTCCAGCCCGGCGAAGATCTCGGTGCGCGAGTTGCGGCCCAGGCCCAGGCCGCTGACCTTGACCTTGCGCAGGCTCAGATAGACGGCGTAGCCGACGGGCAGCGCCAGGAAGAGGATGAAGAGCACGATGGCCGGAGCGAGGAAGAGGTACGGCACCCCGCGGGATGCCGCACCTCGCCGCGACCGGCCGGTGACGGCCGATGACATGACGGAACCTCTCAGCTCGTGACCTTGAAGCCGTTCTTCTGCATGTCGGCCACCGTGGCCGACTGCATGGTGTCGACGGCACCCGAGAACGGCGTCTTGGCGGTGATCGCCTTACCGAAGGCATCCTTGTAGGTGTCGTAGGCGACGTTCACGTTCGGTCCCCAGACGAAACCGGACGCGGTCTCCGCGATCGCCTTGGCGGAGGTGTAGAAGTCCTTCTGCTCGGCGAAGAAGGCCGGCGGCTGCTGCAGCAGCGGGCTGGACTGCGCCTCCCGGGCGGCCGGGTAGATGGCGCTCTCCTTGATGAGCAGCTCGGTGGCGGCCGGGTCGGCGTTCATCCAGGAGGCGAACTTGACCGCGGCGGCCTTGTTCTTGCTGCCGGAGGTGACGCCGGTGGAGGAACCACCCCAGCTGCCGGTCTTGTTCTCGCCGGCGGCCCACTGCGGCATCGGCGCCATCGCCCACTTGCCCTTGGTGGCGGGCGCGTTGCCCTCCAGGACGCCGGGCGCCCAGATGGCGCTCGGCCAGGCGATCAGCGTGCCGTCGTTGAGCGCCTTGTTCCAGGCCGGGGTGTACATCGGCTGCTTGTCGATGGCACCCTCGCCGACCAGGCCACCCCAGTAGTCGGCGACCTTCTTGGTGGCGGCGTCGTTGACGCTGACCTTCCAGGTCTCGCCGTTGATGCCCCACCAGGAGGCGCCGGCCTGCTGCGCCAGGCCGGTGAACCAGCCCGGGTCGTTGGCCGAGAAGGTGGTCAGGTACTTCTTCGGGGCCTTCTGCCGGACGGTACGGGCGACCTGGGCGAACTCGTCCCAGGTCTTCGGCACGGTCAGGCCCAGCTTGGTGAACTCGTCGGCGCGGTAGTAGAGCATCATCGGGCCGGAGTCCTGCGGGATGGCGTACACCGCGTCGGTGCCCAGGGTGACCTGCTGCCAGACGCCCTCGGCGAACTTGTCCTTGACCGGCGCCGCCTCCTTGGCGATGTCGGCCAGCACGTCGTTGCTGACCAGGGTGGGCAGCGCCTGGTATTCGACCTGGGCGAGGTCGGGCGGGTTGCCTGCCTTGGACGCGGTCAGCAGCTTGGTGACGATGTCGCCGCCGCCGGCCTGCTTGCTGAGCGTGACGTGGATGTCGGGGTTCGCGGCGTTCCAGGCGTCGACGGTCTTGTCGATGTTCGGCGCCCAGGACCAGAACGAAAGGTCGACCTTGCCGCCGGGCTGCGCGGTCTGGTCGGCGTCACCGGAATCGCTGGTGCAGGCGGCGCTCAGGCCGGCGGCCAGCACTACGGCCAGCAGCTTGGCGCCGAACTTGGCTCTCATGATCGCTACCTCTCCTAGAGATGTCTATGGCTGTGAGCGCTCACAGCCTTAACCCACATTGCCGCACTGTCAAGAGTTGCGATCGCGTTAACTATGCAGGTAGAAGGTGTGTAATCATGCCTGTGCAAGGTTGGGAGCGCTCACAGATCGGAGCCGTACATGCCGCTCATCCCGGGGATGGACCGGATCGCCTACGGCGGGGACTACAACCCCGAGCAGTGGCCGGAGGAGGTCTGGACCGCCGACGTGGCGCTGATGCGCGAGGCCGGGGTCAACCTGGTCAGCCTGGGGATCTTCGCGTGGGCGATGCTCGAGCCGGCGCCGGGCGAATACGAGTTCGGCTGGCTCGACCGCAACCTCGCCCTGCTGCACGACGCGGGCATCGCGGTCGACCTGGCCACCCCGACCGCCGCCCCGCCGCCGTGGTTCCGGCACCGGCACCCCGACTCCGCCCCGGTCACCCGCGACGGCGTGCGGCTGGGCGGCGGCGGCCGGCAGTCGTTCTGCCCCAGCTCACCGGCGTACGCCGCGGCCTCGGCGGGGATCACCGAACAGCTCGCCCGCCGCTACGCCGAACACCCGGCGCTGGTGCTCTGGCACTCCCACAACGAGTACGGCGGCGTCAACGCGTTCTGCTACTGCGAGACCTCGGCCGCGGCCTTCCGCAACTGGCTGCGCGACCGCTACGGCGACCTGGGCAAGCTCAACGAGGCCTGGGGCAGCACGTTCTGGAGCCACCGGTTCGGCGACTGGGACGAGATCGAGCCGCCGATCATCGCGGCGACCACCGCCAACCCCGCCCACGAGCTGGACTTCTTCCGCTTCTCCTCGGACGCGCACCTGGCCAACTTCCGGCGCGAGCGCGACATCCTGCACCGGCTCTCCCCGGGCGTCCCGGTCACCACCAACTTCATGCTGGCCAACTGCAAGAACATCGACTACTGGAAGTGGGGCGCCGAGGTCGACGTGGTCTCCAACGACCACTACCTGCAGGCCGAGCGCGCCGACAACCACATCGAGCTGGCCATGTGCGCCGACCTGACCCGGTCGGTAGCGCGCGGGCGGTCCTGGCTGCTGATGGAGCACTCCACCAACGCGGTCAACTGGCAGCCCCGCAACCTCGCCAAGGGACCGGGCGAGATGCGCCGCAACAGCATGCAGCACCTGGCCCGCGGCGCCGACGGCATCCTGTTCTTCCAGTGGCGGGCCTCGCGGTTCGGCGCGGAGAAGTTCCACTCGGCGATGCTGCCGCACGGCGGCACCGGCACCCGCACCTGGCGGGACGTGGTGGCGCTCGGCGCCTCGCTCGGCGAGCTGGCCGAGCTGCGCGACAGCCGGATCACCGCCGAGGTCGCCCTGCTCTGGGACTGGGAGTCGTGGTGGGCGCTGGAGCTGCCGTGGCGCCCGTCGCAGGAGCTGACCTTCCGGGAGCGGCAGGAGGCGTTCTACGAGCCGCTGTGGCGGGCGCACCGCACCGTGGACTTCGCCCACCCGGAGGCCGCGCTGGGGGCGTACCCGCTGGTCGTGGCGCCGAGCAGCTATCTGCTCACGCCCGGCGCGGCGGACAACCTGCGGCGCTACGTCGACGGGGGCGGGACGCTGCTGGTCTCGTACTTCTCCGGGATCGTCGACGCGCACGACGCCGTACACCCGGGGGGTTATCCCGGCGCGCTGCGTGACCTGCTCGGTCTCGGCGTCGAGGAGTTCGAGCCGCTGGCCGCCGGCCGCACGGTCCGGCTGGACGACGGCCGGGCCGCCGACGCCTGGGCCGAGCGCCTGGAGCTGCGGGGCGCGACGGCGCTCGCGTCCTACGCCGACGGGCCGGCGGCCGGGCTGCCGGCGATCACCCGGCACGCGTACGGGAAGGGCCAGGCGTTCTACGTCTCCACCCGGCTGTCTCCTGAGGGCACGGCGGCGCTGCTGGCGACCGTGTCCGCCGCCGCCGGGCTGCCCGCGTCCCCGGACCTGCCCTCATCCCTGGAGATCGTCAGGCGGCACTCCGACACCGCGGAGTACCTCATCGCGATCAACCACGGGCAGAGCGACGTCGTCATGCCCGGCGACGGCGTCGACCTGCTCACCGGTGACCCGGTGGCCGGCGGCCTCCCGGTCCCCGCCGGAAGCGTCCGCATCCTGCGATGCGGCAATCAATAGTCCCTGTCCCTTTGAGGAGCTCCCATGCTTCGCACACCCCTCGCCCTGACCACGGTCGCGGCGTTATTGATCGCAGCGACCCCCGCGCAGGCCGCCACCACCGGCGACGTGCGCAACCCCGGCTTCGAGTCCGGCCTCACCGGCTGGTCGGAGAGCGGCTCGCGGGCCGCGGGCTTCACCGAGGCCGGCGGCTACACCGGCGGCTACCAGCTCACCCACTACGCGGCCACGGCATACCGGATCACCACCAGCCAACCGGTCACCGGGCTCAAGCGCGGCACCTACACGCTGAGCCTGCGGGTGCGCTCCGGCGGCAACCAGCCGTCGGCGTACGTGGGCCTGAACAGCTGCGGCTCGGCCGAGGAGCGGGCCGCGATCCCGCGCACCGGCGCCGAGTGGGTCCGGCTCGCGGTGACGGTCAAGGTGACCGGCGGGCGCTGCACGATCGTGCTGCACTCCGACGCCACCGCCGGGCAGTGGACCAACTTCGACGACGTCACCTTCGCGCCGTCGGGCACCGCGCCGGGCACCCCGCTGGCGATCACCGGCGCGGACGTCTCGCACGTGACCAAGAACGAGGACCACGGCGCGGTCTACCGCACCGCGGCCGGCCAGCGCCGGGACCCGTTCCGGCTGCTGGCCGACAACGGCGTCAACGCCATCCGGCTCAAGGTCTGGGTGAACCCGGCCGACGGCTACAACGACCGGGCGGACGTGTTGGCCCAGGCGCGCCGGGCGAAGGCGGCCGGGCAGCAGCTGCTGATCGACTTCCACTACTCCGACGCGTGGGCCGACCCCGGCAAGCAGAACAAACCGGCCGCCTGGGCCGCGCTGAGCTTCGCGGAGCTGAAGCAGGCCGTCTACGACCACACCTACCAGGTGCTGCACGACCTGCGGGCACAGGGCACCCCGGCGGCCATGGCCCAGGTGGGCAACGAGATCAACGGCGGCATGCTCTGGCCGGACGGCCGCTGGGACAACTGGGACGGCCTGGCCGCCCTGCTCACCGCCGGCAGCACGGCGGTCACCGCGGCGTCGCCCGGCACCAAGGTCGTGCTGCACCTGGCCGAGGGCGGCAACAACGGCGGGCACCGCTGGTGGTTCGACCAGGCGACGGCCCGCAACGTGCCGTTCGACGTGATCGCGGTGTCGCACTACGTCTACTGGCACGGCTCGCTCGGCGCGCTGCAGGCCAACCTCATGGACCTGGCGGCCCGCTACGGCAAGCCGGTGATGGTCGCGGAGACGGCGTACGGCTTCACCACCGCCGAGAACGACCACGAGACGAACATCTTCACCGCGTCGCTGGCGGAAGCCGGCGGCTACCCCGCGACGCCGCGCGGCCAGTCCGACGCGCTGCGCGACATCCTGACCGTGGTCGCCGGGGTGCCGAACGCGCTCGGCGTCTACTACTGGGAGCCGACGTGGACGGCGGCGGAGGGCGCGGGCTGGGACCCGGCCGATCCGACCTCCGGTGACGGGTGGGAGAACCAGACGCTGTTCGGCTACGACGACCGCGCCCTGCCCGCCCTGTCGGTGTTCAAGAAGTTCTGAGCGGCAACCGCCCGGTCACCGCGCCTACGCGGCGGCCGGGCGGTGCTTCCAGGGTCAGCGGTTGTAGCGGCGGTCCAGGGCGGGGTTGTAGGCGTCGAGGGCCGTGTCGTACGGCGCCGCCGCCGTCGGGGCGGCGGTGCGGGCGGCGGTCGCGGTGATTGCGGGAAGGCCGGCCCAGCGCTGCACGGCAGCCGTTGCGGTGGCCGCCTCCGCCGGCGTCAGCAGGCTGATGTTCGCGCCGTGGTTGGCGCCCGCGGCCACGTAGGACAGCGAGTCCCGGGTGCCACGGCCCAGGTGGAAGGGTTCGGCGCCCCACGGGTCATTCTGGCCGTACACGAAGAGTAGTTGACCTGCCGAATGCCGGACCCAGCGGTCGATGTCGGCCATCGCCAGGGGCTGGAAGCGCGGGTGCAGTTCGCGCGGCAGATACGACTCGGCGCGGTCCTGGCCGCGGTAGCGCTGCAGCTTCGCCAGGTGCGGCAGCTTGATGTCCGGGTAGCCGAGCTGGGTCGACGCCTGGAAGTAGTAGGGCACGTAGCCGGTGATGCCCTGGTCGGTGTTGGAGTCGAGCCCGTAGACGGCGTCCAGCCAGCCGAAGAGCTGCTCGTCGGAGGCGGTCGTGGCCGGCACCGACGCGCACTGGCTCAGGCCGCTGTACTGCCAGAAGGCCCAGGTCGTGCCGTTCACCATGAACTCGAACGCCCGGTCGACGGTGCGCACGATGGTGAAGGTGCGCCCGTTCCCGGTGGCCCAGGCCTGGTAGCGCGCGACCAGCGCGCCGCGCCGGCGCAGCGCCTCGACCTGCACGGCGTCGAGGGCGGCCCGGCAGGCCGGGTCGGTGCCGACGGTGGTGAAGAACCGGTCGTACGCCGAGTCCTCGACGTTGACCACGTCCTGGGGCGCGACGTAGGCGACCGTGCCGTCCACGTCGGCGGGGTAGAACCGGCGGTGGTAGATCGAGGTCATGCCGCCCTTGCTGGCCCCGGTGGAGATCCAGTTGGCCGGGTAGAGCGGCGCCAGCGCCCGCACGATGCGGTGGTGGTCGGTCGCCGCCTGCCAGATGGTCAGGTCGGACCAGTCGGCCGGCGCGGGCCGCGACGGGGTGAAGAACCGCTGCTCCACGGAGATCTGGTTGCCGTCGATGAGCCGGGTGGGCTCGGCGCGGAAGATCGAGGCGGGCACGCCGTACCCGGTGGTGTGCAGGACCGTCGGCCGGTCTGTGCCGCGGTGCAGCAGGGTCAGGCGCTGCTGGAACGTCCCGGCGGCGGGATGCCGGTGATCCGCGGGCTGGGTGATGGTCAGGACGAAGAACCGGTACGGCGCGGGGGCGGCCCGTTCCTCGACCACGGTCAATCCGGGCACCGCCCGCAGCCGGGTCAGGATGTCCTCGTCGGCGGCCGCCGCCGGGCCCGCCACCACCACCGGGGTCACCAGGATCACCAGCGCCGCCAGCGCCGTCCACAATCGCTTCACGTCATCCCCCCAACGCCGCGCGTGCATCGACGCCCGACCATATCGCGTCTTGCCCGGCGGGTGCAGACTGCAGATGCCGGAAACCCGGCGCCAGCACAGGAGGCTCGCCCGATGCCCGACGGCACCCTGCCCCGTGGGGCGGTCCGCGCCTACGTCGAGGGCCTCAGCGAGCGGGAGCGCGCCGACGTCGGCGCGGACGTGCTGGCCCGGATCCGCGACGACGGCTACGTCCTGGCCAACCCGTACGACGCGGTCGACGCCGGGATCCGGCGCACGCTCGCGGCCAGCGGTGTCGACGTGCCGGGAGGCACCCACGCCGGCGGGTTCCCGCACCGGTCGCTGCACGCCCGGGCCCGCCGCGTCGGCGACGGCACCCTGATCCTGCTCGACACCGGGCTGCGGCCGCTGCTGGACCGGGTGGCCGGCACGCTCGTCGCGTCCCAGCTGACGCCCGCGCGGGACGCCGGCGGCGCGGCCCGCTACGAGCCGGCCGTCCTCCAGCAGCGGCAGCGGCGCGCCGAGGCCGACGCGGCGTTCGCCGAGGCCGTGGTCGCCTACCTGGGCCGCGACCCCGGCGGCCCGGCGGAGGCGCCGGGCACCCTCGGCTTCCTGATGGCCCGCTCGGCGGAGCGCTTCGTCCTCGGCCACGAGTACGGCCACCTGCTCGCCGGCCACGTGCACACCCCGCCGGGCGGGGACGCCCGCAGCTTGCGCCGGGAGTACGAGGCCGACGAACTCGCGGCGATGGTGATCCTGCGCGGCGTCGACCCGGCGGCGGAATTCCGCTGGCGGGCCCTCGCGGTCGCCGGCCCGTTCCTCTTGCTGGCCGTCGAGCAACTGGTGGACCGCGTACGCGAACCGGCCGAGCGGGCGCACCAGCCCCCGGCGGACCGCACGGCGCTGTTGCGTGGCGTCTTCGAGCAGGCCGGGGCGCGCGGGCTGCTGCACTTCGCCGAGGCGTGGGTGAGCTCGCTGGCGCTGCGGGAGGAGACCATCGTGCGACGCGCCCGCGCCCTGCTACCGGGCTGAGGCGTCCTGCCGGTGCCGGCCGAGCAATTCCTGGGCCTGCCGGGTCATGGTCTCGATGACCCGGCCGGCCGGCTCGACCGTGTCGACCAGGCCGACGCCCTGCCCCGCCAGCAGCGCCATCTCCTCCAGGTCACCGGTGGTCAGGCCGCTCATGGGTACGAGGTTGGAGAACCTGTGCAGCTCCATCGGCACCCCACCCAGCTCGGTGTGCCCGATGACCGGCTGCCCCGAGGTGTCCGCCGGGATCTCGTCCACCCGGTCCTGCCACTCGCAGACCACCCGGTTGCTGAGCACCCGCATCGGGTTGAAGTCCGGCATCTCCGGGCCGAACAGCGCGGTGCGCACCGTCTGCGTGGCGTCCGCCGCGACCATCCGCGCCTTGTACTCCTCGTGCGCCGCCGACTCGTGCGTGGCCACCAGCCGGGTGCCGACCCAGACGCCGTCCGCGCCCAGCATCAGCGCCGCCGCCAGCCCGCGCCCGTCGGCGATCCCGCCGGCGGCCAGCACCAGCGCCGGTGCCACCGCGTCCACGACCAGGGGCACCAGGGCGAAGGTCGGCAGGGTGGCGAAGTTGTGGCCGCCGGCCTCGCTGCCCTGCGCCACGACCACGTCCACGCCGTCGTCGACCGCCTCCTTCGCGCCGTCGACCGAGCCGACCTGTTCGAAGACGCGTACCCCGGCGGCGTGCAGCCGGTCGATCCACATCCGGCGGGGGTGCCCCCAGTGGAACGACACGCCCGCCGGCCGGGCCGCGCAGACCGCGTCGATCTGCTCCGGCCCGGTGAACCTGGTGATGAAATTGACATGGAACGGGCCGTCGGTGCCGGCCCGGATGGCGGCGATGGTGGCGGTGATCGCCGGTGCGGGCATCAGGCCGACGCCGAGCGAACCCAGCGCCCCGGCATTGCTGACCGCCACGGCCAGATCCGGGGTCATCCCGACGAAGGCCATGCCGGCCTGGGCGATCGGCGTCGACAGCCCGAAGGCGTCGGTGAAGCGGGTGTGCAGTGTCATCCGGTCACGGTGTCGGATCCTGGTCGCGAAGGTGTCGCGTCGCGCGCAGCCGGGGTTGCATACAGCGCAGACGTCGGAAACGGGACAGGAGCAGCCGTGCCACACACCTGGTCCACGTCGGCCACCGCGGCGGCCGGCCAGTTCGCCTGCTGGCGCGAGCTGATCTGCGAGGCGTTCCTGGCGCTGAGCCCGGAGTCCGACCTGCGCGACGGCTTCACCGGGCAGGTCACCCAGTGGCCGCTGGGCCGGCTCGACCTGGCCCGGATCGACTCGCAGCGGCAGCGGGTCCGGCGCACCGGACGCGACATCGAACGGGCGCCGCGGCCGGGCTTCTACGCCAATCTGCAGGTCCGCGGCACCAGCATGCTGACCCAGCACGGGCGCGAGACCGTGCTGGAGCCCGGCGATCTCGCCGTGGTGGACACCAGCGAGCCGTTCACCATGGACTTCCGCACCGACTTCCGGCAGCTGTCGCTGTTCGTCCCGGGCGCGCTGCTGGAAGCCCAGACGACCGGACCGGTGCGAACCGCCGTCCGCGTCGACACCGGGGTGGGGGTCGGTGCCGCGGTGCGGCATGCGCTCACCGCGGTCATCCGTACCCCCTTGGGCCCGGATGTGGCCGCCCGGCTGGCCGCCCACGCGGCCGGCCTGCTCGCGGTGGCCCTGGAACCCGCGGACCCGGCGGCGCGGGGCCGCGCCGGGTCCGCGCGGTCCCGGGCCGCGGCCGTGGCCGACATCGAGGAACATCTGGCCGACGAGGACCTCTCCCCCGCCACGACCGCGCGGCGGCTGGGTGTCTCGGTGCGCACGGTGCACGGGCTGTTCGCGGGGAGCGGGCAGAGTTACGCCGGCACGGTGCGGCGGTTCCGGCTCGAACGCGCGCGGCGGGCGCTGGCCGATCCGGCGCTGGCCCATCTGCGGGTCATCGACGTCGCCGCCGATGCCGGGTTCGGGAACGTTGCCGGTTTTCACCGGGCTTTTCGGCGCGCGTTCGGCCGTACTCCGGGCGAGATCCGCCCGGATTGAGCGGCCCGCTCAGCCTGGCCTGTCAGGTCAGGGCGGCGACCGCGGCGGCCACCTTGGTGCGGAGTTGTTCCGGCAGCGGGGCGTAGCCCAGCCGGGCCGCGGCGGCCTGGCCCTCGGTGCCCGCTGTGTAGGTCAGAAAGCTCTTCAGCAGCGGTGGGGTGCCGGTCCGGCAGACGACCTCGTAGGTCACCAGGACGATCGGATACGCCCCGTCGGCACGGCTCCGGTAGTCGACGGCGAGCCGCAGGTCACCCCCGGTGCCGGCCAGGCCGGCGGCGGCGATGGTCCGGCCCGCCGCCGCGTCGGTCAGCGCGACGAACTCGCCCGCGCCGTTGCGGATCCGGGCCACCGCCAGGTCGTGGAAGCGCGCATACGACGCCTCGATGTAGCCGATCGCGCCGTCGGTCCGAGCGATCGTCGACGCGACACCGTTGCTGCCGCGCTGCGCGTCGCCGCCGGGCGCGGGCCAGGTGCTCTGCTCGCCGAACCGCCAGTCGGCGCCCGCGGTCGCCGCCAGGAACGCGGTGAAGTTGGCGGTGGTGCCCGAGCTGTCGTTGCGGTGCACGGTGCGGATCGCGGTCGACGGCAGCACCACGCCGGGGTTGTCCGCGGCGATCACCGGGTCGTCCCACCTGGTCACGGCCCCGGCGAAGATCCTGGCCGCGGTGGCCGGGGCAAGCCGCAGACCGCCGACCCCGGCGACATTGTAGGCCAGCGCGATCGGCCCGATCACCATGGGCAGGTGCACGGCCGGGCCGCGCCCGCACCGGGCATCGGCCGCCGCCTGCTGCGGCGCGGTCAGCGCCGAATCGGTGCCCGCGAAGCCGCCGGTGCCGGCGAGGAACGCCCGCACGCCGGCGCCCGAGCCGGTGCTCTCGTACGCGACCGTGGCGTCCGGGCAGGCGACCTGGTAGTTCCGGATCCAGGTGTTGACCGCGTTGGTCTGCGCCGAGGAGCCCTGGCCCCGCAGCGAACCGGCCGCGCACGAGATGGCGCCGGCGGCCTCCCGCGGCGCGGACACCGGCGCGCACGCCGCCACACCCAGCGCCAGCGCCAGCAGGGCGGCCGACGCGGTGTTTCTGGTCGTGATCCGGAGCCGGGCCTTCGTCGGAGCTCCGCCGGGTGCTTGCTCAACGGTGCGCATGCTCATCGGAACTCCGCCAGGCGCTTGCGGACGCCGAGCAGGACCAGCAGGATCACGGCGCCGAGGACCGGCAGCGGGATGAGCGGCCAGCCGGTCAGCAGCCGCTCCCCGTCGCGCAGGGCCGCGTCGAAGCCGGCCTTGCGCACCTCGGCCGCCGCGCCGGCCGAGGCGTCGTAGTACGAGAAGTCGAAGGCCGCGTCGCCCCGGCGGATGCCGGTGATGGCGTAGACCGCCGCCCCGGTACGCCCGGCGGCGGCCAGCGTCACGACGCGCTGGTGGTCCCGCTGGTAGCGCTGCCAGCGGTCGAGCATCAGGCCGCTGGAATCCAGCTCGGCGGCGACGGCGCTGAGCCTGCCGGACTTCCCGGTGAAGTCCCGCTGGTAGAGATCCAGGTTGCCGCTGAGCAGAAAGCGGCTGGTGTCCGCCGCGGCGTCGTAACTGAGCGCCCGGGCCTGCGACAGCGCCAGGAACGGCGTCAGGCTGTCGTCACGCGCGGCGCCGAGCCGCTGTCCCTGCGTGACGAGGACCAGGCACACGCCCGCCGTCAAGCCCAGGGTGAGCACGGTGGCGAGCGCCAGGGCCGGGTTGAGCATCCGGCGAAACCGCCGGGCCAGCCAGACCTGCAGGATCACGAGCAGCACGACCAGGGCCCCGCCGAGCAGCACGGCCAGCCCGACCGCGACCACCTCGGTGGTGCGCTTGTCGGCGTACGCCCGGTCGAGGCGCGACTCGCCCGCCGCGCGCAACCGCTCGGCGCCCGGCAGCAGTTCGAGGTGCAACACGTTGGTCGCCTGGGTGTAGTAACCCAGCGCGTCCGGCGGCAACCGGCCCGGAGGCTCCGGCGGCGCCTGCGACTGCGCGGTCCTCGTCTGCCACACCCACCGGCGGTAGACCGCGAGATGATGCATCAGATCCAGCACGAGCGCGCGGTCTGCCGCCCCGGTCACGATGGTCAACGAGCGCTGCAGATCCTCGTCGGCCTGCCGGCTGCGCTGCTGATAGGTGCCGAGCGCGTCCAGCTGGCTGCCGGACAATTCCGCCGAGTCGCCGACCAGCACCATCCGGGTGACCTGAGCGTCCAAATCGCTGAGCACGAAATACAGATCCGCGGCCGTGGCCGCCTGCGGCGCCGCCTGCCCGCCGATGATCCGAACCTGATCCTGGACCCGGGACAGCAGCAGGCCGGTCGCGGCGAGCAACGCCACGGCGGTGCAGATCACCAGGCCGGACCAGAGCCGCAGGCGTACGGGGGTCTCCGGGTGGAACAGCTTTCTCGTCGCCACTGCAACTGCGGACACGACGCCACGGTAATGCACAACCGCAATTGCCCGAGGACCGGATATCGCCTTTCCCCGGCGTTCATTCTCCGTTCCCGTGCAATTCTTTCAGCGGGCCGTCCCGGGCCGGTCGCCGCGATGGTCTTGTGCCCGAGCACCGAAAAGCGAGATCATCACGCATGCTCGACCCCTCGCCCGAGGACGACGGGACCTCGCCGACCGTTTCCACGCCGCGTTTCGTCGGACGCGATCGGGAGATGGCGGCGCTGCGCGGTGCCCTGGCCCGGCCTCCGGCGATCGTGCTGGTGGAGGGCGAGGCTGGGATCGGCAAGAGCCGGCTGCTGCGCGAGTGGTTGGCCGCGCCGGACCAGCGCACCGCCCTGGTGTCGGTGTGCCCACCGCTTCGTGAGTCGCTGACGTTGGGACCGATCGTCGACGCGTTCCATGGGATCGAGCGCCCGGTGCCGCGCTTGCGGCTCACCGAGCTCGCGGGCGCGTTGCGGCCCTTTTTCCCTGAATGGTCGGAGAACCTGCCGCCCGCATTGCCGCCCTTGGACGATGCGAAGGCGGCCCGGCATCGCCTGTTCCGTGCCCTGCACGAGTTGCTGCGGGCTCTGCGTGTCGACGTTCTCGTGATCGAGGACGCGCACTGGGCCGACGAGGTGACCCTCGAGTTCCTGCTGTTCGTCATCTCCCGACAGCAGTCGGACGGGCCGAGCGTCGTGATCTCCTATCGGCCGGAGGAAGTGGGCGACGGATCGCTGTTGCTGCGGCTGACGTCCCGGTTGCCCGCCGGCGTTACCCAGCTGCGGATCGCCCTGGCGCCCATGCGACCCGACGACACGGCGGCGCTGGTGTCCTCGATGCTGGACGGCAACCCGATCTCGCAGGAGTTCACGACGTTCATGCACGATCGGACCGGCGGCGTTCCGCTGGCCGTGGAGGAGTCGGTCCGCCTCATGTGCGACCGTGCCGACCTCGTCTTCCGCGACGGACAGTGGGTCCGACTGAAGCTGCGCGAGCTACAGGTTCCGCCGACGGTGCGCGACTCCACCCGGGAGCGGGTGAGCCGTCTGTCGCCGACAGCGCAGCAGGCGTTGCGCGCGGCGGCCACGTTGGCCGAGCGTTCCTCGGTGGCGACGATCGCGATGACCGCCGAGCTGTCACCAGCCGCGTGCCGAGGCGCCATCGCGGAGGCGGCCGGCGCCGGTGTCCTGGACGGAGACGACCGCGGCCGGTGGCGGTTCCGGCATGTGCTGGCCGCCACCGCTGTCTACGAGGCGATCCCCTTGACCGACCGCAGGCACTTCCACCTGCTGGCCGGCCGGGCCTTGGAACACCTCCATCCCCCGCCCGTGGCGCGCCTCGCCCACCACTTCCGCGAGGCCGGCGAGACGCGGTCCTGGGCGCGGTACGCCGAGCAGGGCGCCGAGCTGGCCATGGCCTCGGGTGACCACACCAAGGCGGTCGACCTGCTGGTCGATCTGCTGTCGTGGGCCGTACTGCCGCCGGTGGACCGGGCGCGTGTCGCGCGCATCGCCGGAGTCGCCGCGCTGGGCCGTCGTGAACCGGTCGACGCGGTCTACCACCGCGTGATCCGTACCCTGCGCTCGGTGCTGGAGACCCCCGGCCTCTCCGCCCGCCAGCAGGCCGAGATCCGCAACCCCCTGGGTCGGCTCCTGATCACCGGGGGCGAGGCGCAGGCCGCACTCAGCGAGCTGGAGCAGGCGGTGGCCGGCCTCGACCACGACCCGGTCGAGGCGGCTCGGGCGATGACCTACCTCGGCTGGGCGTACGCGGGACCGTGGCCGGCCTCGACCCATCGGCGTTGGCTGGATCGCGCCGCTGAACTGACCGCCCAGATCGACTCCCCCGCGCAGCGGCTGAACCTGGCCGGAAACCGAGCCGCGGCGTTGCTCATGCTGGGCGAGGAGGAGGCCTGGGACGTCGTCGCCGACCTGCCCATCGACGGCACGACGGCGGCGGAGCGTCTCGACGTGGCCCGCATCCACGTCAATGTCGGTACCGGGGCGCTGATCTGGGGTCGGTACGCCGACGCCGAGGAACACCTCGCCGTGGCCATGCGCCTCGCCGAGGCCGAGCAGGCGTCCCGGTTGCAGCACAACGTCCGACTCGAACAGGCCAACCTGGCGTGGAACACCGGTCGGTGGGACGGTCTCGCGGAGACGGCCGCGGCACTCGCCGATGCCGACCGGGACCGGCCGGCACATTACCTCGGCAGCATTCGCCTCGCTGCCCGGCTGGCGGCCGCAGCCGGACGGCGGCGCGCCGCGGAGGAGCAGTTCCGGCTGGTCTTGGAGGAGTCTGCCCGTCTCGGCGCGGCCGACGACACGATGGAGGCCGCTGCCGCGCTGGCCAGGCTATGGCTGACGGACGGAAACAGCGGCCGGGCGCTGCGGATCACGAACGAGCCGATGGACACCGTGCGGCGAAAGGGCATCTGGGTCTGGGCGACGGACCTCGTTCCCGCCCGGATCGAGGCGCTGCTGGCCGCCGGCGACCTGACGGCCGCGACAAGACTGGTCGACCAGTTCGCCCGCGGACTGCGTAGCCGTACGGCACCCGCGCCTCGCGCCGCGCTCACCGTGTGCCGGGCCCTGTTGCTCGCCGCAGCCGGAGACCATTCTCGGGCGGCGACGGCCTACGACCGGGCGGCGCGCGCCTGGAGCGCGTTGCCGCGCCCCTACGACGCCATGCGCGCCCGCGAGCGCCAGGCCGAGGCGCTCATCGCGCAGGGTCGGATCGAGCAGGGCCGCGAGCTGCTGGCGGCGCAGTACGAGCAGCTGTTCAGGCTGGGCGCCCGCGGCGACGCGGACCGTGTCGCCCAGCGGCTTCGCGAGCACGGCGCCGAGGTCCCGCGATTGTGGCGCGGCGGCCGACGCGGGTACGGCGACCAGCTCTCACCTCGCGAGCTCGACGTGGTCCAGCTGGTCGTCGCCGGCAAGACGAACCGGCAGATCAGTCGGATCCTGGTCAAGTCTCCGGCCACGGTGGATCAACAGCTGCGCGCGGCGATGCGCAAGCTGAAGGTGAGCTCCCGGACCGCGCTCGCGGTCAAGGCGGTGGAGGCCGGCGTGTTCGCCGAGTCATGAATTTTGACGTATCCACCGGATAGCTAAGGTCACTCGATCCGCCCGAGCATGACTCCATGATTCATAGCCCATGGGCGATGCATGCCTGAGCGACCTGTCGTGCGTGACGACTCCGCAACCGAGCACCCGCCACCCCTCGAGCTGTCGCGGGAGCCGCACGACAGCGCCCTCGACGCCTCCGACGCACACGACGCCGACGGTGCCGTCGACCACGAGAGCCACGACCCCTACCAACCCCTGTAGGCGGAAGGCACCCCCATGAGATTCAAAGCCCTCGCGGCAACGCTAGCCGCAGCGGTCGGCCTGAGCATGCTGCAGCCACTACCGGCGTCCGCGGCAGAGCCGGATCCCGTCCCGGCCGCCGGCAAGATCGCGCCGACCCTGAAGGACCGCTTCCGCACGCAGCCGTCCTCCGACTTCTGGATCACCTTCGAGACCAGGGCCGACCTCGGGCCGGCGAAGAAGATCGCCGACTGGACCGCTCGTGGCCAGTTCGTCTACGACGCGCTTACCGCGGCGGCGAAGGACTCCGTGGCATCCGTCTCCCCCGAACTCGACCGGGCCGGCGTCAAGTACACCTCCTACCCGATCGCCAACGCCGTGCTCGTCAAGAACGGCACCGAGAAGCTCGCCCTCGACGTGGCGTCGCGGGTGCAGGTCGCCGAGATCCACGCGACGCCGCAGGTCGCGCTCGTCGAGCCCGTGGACGAGAAGATCCCCACTGACCAGCCCGCCCGACCCGCCGCCCCGAAGGCCGCAGGTGATGACGACACCGTCACGTGGGGCCTGGAGGCCATCCACGCCCCGCAGGCGTGGGCCATGGGCGCCACCGGTGCCGGCATCACCGTGTCCAACCTCGACTCGGGCGTGCAGTTCGACCACCCCGCCCTCATGCACCAGTACCGCGGCACGAAGCCCGACGGCACCGTCGACCACAACTACAACTGGATGGCCACCCGGGGCTCGTGCGCGGGCGCGCCGTGCGACGACAACGGACACGGCACGCACACCATGGGCACCATGGTCGGCGACGACGGCACCAACCACGTCGGCGTCGCACCGGACGCGCAGTGGATCGCGACGAACGGCTGCTGCGACAACACCGGCGTCGAGTCGCTGCTGCGGTCCGGCTGGTGGCTGCTCGCACCGACCGACGTCCAGGGGAACAAACCCGATCCGTCCAAGCGCCCCCACGTCATCAACAACTCGTGGGGTCAGAACGTCGAACACAACTTCGACGACTTCTTCCGGGCCATCGACGAGGCCTGGACCGCCGCGGGCATCTTCAGCGTCTGGTCGTCGGGGAACACCTCGCCGTACGCGGCCTGCGACACCGTCTCCTCGCCCGGTTCCGCCGAGAGCGCCTACTCCGTCGGCGCCTACTCGTCGGACGGCACGCTCGCGTCGTTCTCCCGCAAGGGCGAGGGCGAAGGCGGTCGGATCAAGCCCGAGATCTCCGCCCCGGGTGTTGGCGTCCGTTCGTCCTATCCGAACAACAGCTATGTCGAGATGTCCGGTACGTCGATGGCAGCACCGCACATCGCCGGCGCCGTCGCGGCGCTCTGGGGCTACGACCCGACCCTGATCGGGCAGGTCGACGAGACCCGCCGCCTGCTCGGCGAGTCGGCCGTCGACGTCGACGACACCGAGTGCGGCGGCACCGTCGAGGTCAACAACAAGTACGGCGAGGGCCGGCTCGACCTCGTCCGCCTGCTGGAGCTCGCGCCCCGCAAGGGCGGCACCCTCACCGGTGTCGTCACCGCCGACGGCGCCCCGGTCCCCGCCGCCGACGTGACGATCAGCGGGCCGTTCAGCCGGTCGATCGGCACCGACAAGGACGGCCGGTTCACGACGAACCTCCCGGTCGGCGACTACCAGCTCAGCACCAAGGTCTTCGGCTACCTGACCGCGACCGCCAACGTCACGATCACCCTCGGCCAGGACACCTCCGTCAAGCTGCCGCTCACTGCCGCCACGAGGCACGACATCAGCGGCCGGGTCGTCGACGACAAGAAGCGGCCCGTCCCGAACGCCGACGTCTCCATCAACGACACGCCGCTGAAGCCGGTACGCACGGACGCCAACGGCGCGTTCACGATCACCGCTGTCCCCGAGGGCGCGTACAAGCTGGCCGTCAAGCCCAACGCCTGCTTCTCGCCCAGGACGGTCCCGCTGACCGTCGGCGCGCAGAACGAGTCGTCCGAGATCCCGGTCGGGCTCGTCGTCGACAAGGGCGGCTACAGCTGCGCCGTCTCCTCCGGCGAGTACCTGCGCGGCACCGAACCGGTCACCGTCAGCAACGGTGTGTGGGCCACGGTGCAGCTGCCGTTCCCGATCGCGCTCTACAACGGCAGCCACGACACCCTCGGCATCGGCCTGCGCGGCGTCATCTCCCCGGACACCAGCACCGGGCCCGACTTCGGCGGTGCGGGCATCTTCCCGTTCTACGTCCAGACCCCCGTCCAGTTCGCCCCCGGCGGCGGTGTCTTCACGGCGGCCACCAAGGTCAACGGTGAGGACGCGTTCGTCGTCGAGTACCGCAACGCCAAGCTCTGGGCCTATCCGACCCGGTCGGAGTACACGGAGCCGGTCAACTTCTCGGCCACGCTCACCCGCTCGGGCACCATGATCTTCGGGTACGGCGACGGCGTCGGGACCGACGACCCGGTGACCGCCGGCGCGCACGCCATCACGGGCATCCAGGGCTGGGCCGGCGTCGACGGCATCCGGTTCTCCGACAGCTCCCCGGTGCTGCGCGACGGCATGATCGTCACCTACGACATGCCGGACTTCGGGTACCTCGACGCGACCGTCGTCGACCGGAACGACGGGCTGCCGGTCGCCGGAGCGAAGGTCTCCTTCAGCAACGAGAACGGGCTCGTGGAGACCGTCACCACCAACGGGACGGGCATCGTGCACCGCCAGCTTCCGGTTGGCGGTTACACCATGACGGTCGAGGCGCCGAACTACACGACCGCGGCGTACCCCTTCTCGCTGAAGCAGCTCTACGCGAACGCCACGATCGACGCACGGCTGACCACGGGTGCCGCCGGCCTGAAGGCCGACGGCCTCGACGCGCTGGTGGGTACCGACCAGAACGGCGTGGGCTCGCTCACGCTGACCAACAACGGATCCGCCCCTCTCACCTACAACCTGGGCGAAGCCGCGCGGCACCCCGAGCTCGACGCCGCCGGCGCCACCGCGCGCACCGGCACGGGTGCGGCCAGCACGATCGACCTCGCCGCGTGGAAGGCCGGTGCGAGCGGCATGAAGCCGTCGAACGTCGACGGCAAGGCTGCCACGTCGAGCGCCGCGGAAGCGCAGGCGGCTGCCAAGGTCGGCGCGACCTCCGGCGGCGACGTCATCGCCCGGATCGCCATCCCCGGCACGATCGCGGAGAAGGAGCCCTCGGGCATCGGCTACGACGGCGACGTCTGGGTCCACGACTACAACGCGCGGACCAACACCGCCTACACGGTGACGGGTAAGCGGACCGGGAAGGTCTTCGACGCGTCGTGGAACCCCGCGTACCGGGCGTTCGACATGGCGCTGGACACCAAGACCGGTGACATGTGCCAGATGGAGGACAGCCCGGCCAGCTTCATCCACTGCTTCAACCGGGAGACCGGTAAGGAGACGAGGCAGATCAAGGGTGACTGGTCCACGCTGCAGCTGACCGGTCTCGCGTACAACCCGAAGCAGGACGTCTTCTACGTCGGCGGCCGGAGGAACGGCATGATCGGGACCGTCGCCGGTACGTCGCACGACAATGCGGGGGCGCTGCTGTCCTTCTGTGCCCCGCCGCTGCCCGAGGTGATGGGTCTGGCCTACAACCAGGCGTCGGACACCATCTGGTACACCGACCTCACCTCGAACCGGCCCACCCGCCTGTTGCAGGTCGACCCGGTCGATTGCTCGCTGGTGAACGCGTGGTGGTTCCCGGGCCAGAAGGCGGGCCTGGGCGGTGGCCTGGAGACCGACGCCACCGGGGCGCTGTGGGCGGCGGATCAGATCGCCGACGACGTCGTGCTCGTCGACGTCGAGGACGACCTGCTCACCGACCTGCCGTGGCTGTCGCTCTCCTCGACCGGCGGCACTCTGGCCCCCGGTCAGTCGACCACCGTCAAGGTTTCGATCTCCTCGAAGGGTGTCAAGCCCGGAGTCCAGGGCGCGAACATCGTGGTCCGGTCCGACTCCGGACGTCAGTCCAAGAGCTACGTCCCGGTGACGCTCACGACCACGAAGTACCAGGTCGGCGTCAACGCCGGCGGCGCGAAGCTCACCGACGGCTCCGGCTACACCTGGTCGGCCGACCAGGCCGCCGGCAAGAAGTCGTGGGGCTACGAGGGCCGGACGACGGTGGCATCCACGAAGGCTCCGATCGGCGGTACGACGGACGACGCCCTGTTCCAGTCGCAGCGCACCACGGCGGACAAGCAGCTGTTCTACCGCTTCCCGGACGCGCCCAAGGGCACCTACGCGATCGACTTCGGGTTCGCCGAGATCGACCGGGTTGCCAGGGGCAAGCGGGTGTTCGACGTGCTCGTGGACGGAGCGCTGACGGATTATGCGTACGATCCGACCGCGGCCGTGGGGCCGAACACCGCCGACTGGCGTAAGGCTGTCGTGCAGCACGAGGGCGGTCCGCTGACCGTGGAGCTGCGCGGCTCGAAGGGCCTGAAGGCCCCGAGCATCGCCGCGCTGCGGGTGACGCTCGACCCACGCGCCGACGAGGCGGAGCCGGAACCCCAGCCCGAGCAGCCGGACCCGGGTCCTGTGCCGGTGGCGCCCGCCGGTCGCTCGTACACGATGAAGGTGACCGACGGGCTCTACCGCCAGGGCACGGAGGAGTCCGGCTGGCACGGCGACGACCTCTGTGGCGTGCTGTGGTTCAACGCCGACTACCTCCAACCGTTCTACGACAGCGCCTGGGACGGCGTGTGCGTGACGACGAACGGCACGCTGACCTTCGACCGCGCCAACACGTCGGGGAGCAACACGGCGCTCCCGTCCCCGTACCCGATCGACGCGATCTACCCGCTCTGGGACGACCTCGTCGTCGACGACGAGGCGGGCATCTACTTCGGCACGACCGAGGTGGACGGGGTGGCGGCGCAGGTCGTCGAATGGCGCAACGTCGCCTTCTACGGTGACCAGACGGCTCGCGTCAGCTTCTCGGTCACCCTGGTCGCCGACGGACGGATCCAGATCGGCTACGGCGACGGCGTCGGTGGCGACAACCCCCTCACCCGAGGGTCGTCGGCGACGGTCGGTGTGGAGAGCCTGAACCGCAACCCCGCGGGCCAGTACTCCGTCAACCAGCCCGTCCTGAAGGCCGGCCTGGGACTGGAGTACAGCCTCCCGGCCGCGGGCACGATCGAGGGCACGGTCACCGACGTCAACGACGGCAAGCCGATCGGGGGCGCGATCGTCACGCTCAAGGGGCCCGCGGGTGAGCGGGTCATCACGACCGACGCGAAGGGCCGGTGGAAGGCCCAGGCGCTGGTCGGTGAGAACACCGTGCAGGTCGAGGCGCCGAACTACGTCACCGCCGGCCACCCGGTGACCATCGCCAAGAAGGATCAGGCCGAGGTGATGGACACGGCGTTGACCACGGGCATCGCCACCGTCACCGGAGGGGACCTCGACTGGCTCCTCGACAAGGGCCAGCAGGTGACGGCCACCGTGACCGTCACCAACAGCGGCTCCGCCCCGCTCGAGGTACGGATCAGCGAGCAGAAGCGCACCAGCGACGGCGGGCACGAGGCCGCCGACCTTCCGTGGCTGACCCTCACGGGCGCGGCCGCGACCGGCACGGTCAGGCTCGCGGCCGGCACGTCCACCACGGTCACGGTGACGGCCGACAACGCCGGCATCAAGCCCGGCGTGCTCGTCGGGGACGTGCTCGTGGCGTCGAACGCCGGCAAGGGCGAGACCCAACTCACGTCGGTCCGTCTGGCGACGTCGGCCTACTGGCAGGGCGTCGACGCCGGTGGATCGGGGTACGTCGATGCTGGCGGCTTCTTCTGGTCGCCTGACCAGGGGCTCGGCTCACGGTCCTGGGGCTACGTCGGCGGCAAGGTGCGTACCACCAGGGCCGACATCGCCGGCACCAAGGACGACGCGTTGTTCCGCACTCAGCGGACCGGCGAGACGTTCAGCTACGTGTTCAAGAACGTCCCGGCCGGGACGTACCGGATCGGCCTCGACTTCGCGGAGATCGAGAAGGTCAAGGCCGGCAAGCGTGCCTTCGATGTGCTCGCCGACGGCAAGGTCGCACTCTACGACCATGACGTGCAGGCGAAGGTGGGTGCGCTGACCGCGGACACGAACGTGGTCACCGTCGAGCACACCGGTGGCAATCTGACGATCGTGTTCAACCGTGAGAAGGGCGAGGGCGACCCGATCCTCAACGCCCTGAAGGTCCAGGAGGATCCGCGCCTCTGAGTTGGCCCACCCGTGGTCGGAGCCTCCTCGGCAAAGTCGCCGGGGAGGCTCCGACCACGGCTACCCAGCCTGCGGCTTCAGGCCACTAGGAGAACTCGTCGGGTTCGGCGGCTTCGGCGGGGTCCCAGACGACGAAGTGGTCGGACACGGTCGCACCCGGCGTGCGCGCCACCACCGTGTAGGAACCCTCCGGCAGAGGTCCAAGCCTGCACACCGAGACGATGCCGCGCGGGTCCGTCTCGCCGACCGCCTCGGCGATCGTCGTGGTCCGGTCGCCGCGTAGGTGGTCGGTGAGCTCGACCACTACTCGCGGCGCGGCCGACACCACGCGGACCGTGGCGACGCCGTCGGCTGGCAGGTCGGTCGGCACGTCAAGAGCCGCGGCGATGCCGTCGATGTCCGACTCGCCCGGGCCGGGCGCCTTGAACCCGCTGATGTCGGCCGGGGCGAGCTCGTTCACCAGGTTCTCCAGCGCGGCGGCCCGGCCTGGCATCGCCGCGTGCTTGTCCAGCAGCGGGATCGCCCCGGCGGTGGAGTCCCACTCGATCGGGAACGACGCGAACGAGGGCACGGTGCCGTCGCCGCCGTGGTCGGGCGAGCCGTTCTCGCCGGGCTTCAGTACCCGCAACCGGCCGGCTTCGCGGCGGGCAAACTGCACGGTGGACTGGATCCGGCCGAACAGCACGGTCTGCCGGTACGGGCACGCCTCGCCGCGCGCCGCGCGCGCCTCGACCGGCTCCCGGATCCGCGCATGGAACATCCGGGCCGCCGCGAACCGGGGGTCGTCGAGCGCGTCGAGCCCGGCGTCGGCGGGATGGCGGTTCGTGCCGTCGACGCCGACGCACGGGTATTGCGGCAGCAGCTCCCACACGCTGGGCAGCGCCCGGGCGACGGTGCCGAGCTGCAGCGACCCCAGCCGCTTGCCGTTGGCCAGGATCGCCAGCGCCTTCATCGACCCCCGGTAGGGTGTGCCGAAGGTGATTATCTGGCGTGTGTCCGCGGCGCCGCCCAGGTGCTCGCAGAAATACCGGACCAGCAGCCCGCCCATGGAATGGCAGACGAAGATCAGCTTGGCGCCGCGCCGGCCGGGCCGTTTGCGCCAGTCTTCGAGTTCGGGCAGCACGGCGTCGCGCAGGCGTTCGGCGTTGTCGGCATTGGACAGCCGCCAATCGTACGGATAGGTCAGCAACCGTTCGCCGAGCGCGATCCGCAGCCGGTCCGTCATCGCGGTGTAGCCGTCCACGCCGAAGAAGCCGGGCAGCCAGGCCGGATCGCTGAGCAGCGCGTCGGCGACGATGCCATCGTCCGGCGACGGCGCCCACGTGTCGCCGGCGGCGCGCAACGCGCGGCCCATCCGGTGCAGTTCCCTCAGCGTCCGGGGCAGGACACCGGCGCGCAGATCCCAGACCACGGTACGGTCGTCGCCGTCCACGCGGACGAGCCGCGACCCGAGGATGCCGGGCACGATGATCACCAGATCGTTTGCGGTCTCAACCGTCACCGTCGACCCCCATCGCGCGCCACCGCTCCCCCAGCGGGCCGGTGTCGTCGAGCTCGTCGCGGGCGACCACGGTCACGACGTCGGCCAGCGGCTGCAGCGCGGCGGCGACCGCGCGGCGGGCGGCGGCCGGGACGCGCACCACCGCAGGCGTGACCGTCGTGGCCAGTCGGGGCGCGGCGGCCAGAATCGCGGCGCGCAGCCGATCCGGCGCGGCTCCGGCCTTCGGCGGGTCGGCGTCGATCACCAGCGCCGCCCGCTCCAGCGGCAGCTCGCCGAGCACGGCCGAGCCGAGGCGGGCGCGGGCGGCGTCCTCCATGGCGTCGAGCGAGGTCACGCCGCTGGCGAGCGTCCGCGCCACCACTTCGGCGAGCACCTCGACGTACTGCGCCGACGCGCGCTGCGCCACCAGCCGGGTGACGAGCTCGGGCAAGTATCGTCCGACCGTGTCGGCCACGCCGGTCGCCCGCCACAGCCCGGTGCGGTAGACGTCGAACGACGCCGGGACCCACAGCGGCAACCGCAGCGCGCATTCGTGGATCAGCGCGCGCATCAGGTAGTCGACCGTGTCCATCGAGCCGGCCGGGGCGCTCTCGGCGGTCCGCAACGACCAACGCGCGCCCGTAACCGGGTCGGTGACCGCGGCGACGAGGCCGTAGCCGGCCAAGTCGGGCTGGTCGGCGACGATGACCGTGCCCTGCGGAGGCAGCAGGTATCCGACGGTGCGCCGGCCCGCGAAACGGAACGTCACCCGGTCGTCGATGCCCACGGCCAGCGCGATGCCCGGCGGGGCCACGCCGTAGTTGTGGTAGAGCACGTTGCGAGCGGCGGTCACGGCGGACTTCAGGTCGTCCGGCGGCGACGCGGTGACGGCGCGCAGGTGAGCCTCCCCGATCTCGGCCACCGGGACCACAGGGTCGCCGTCCGGTGGTCCCGGTGGCGGCGCCAGCAGGTCGCCGGCCGGGCCGCGCAGCGTCGCCGCCACCAGGGCAGCGGCGAGCGCCGGGCGTAGGGCCGGATCGGCGTCCCAGCTAGCGGCCAGCCGCGCCGACGCCGGCGCGGGGCCCGGCGCTTCCGGGAACCGGCCAGTCGCCAGCGTGACCGCCAGATCGGTGCGGCGCGCGCTGAGCGGCATCGGAACGCCGTCCGCGTCCAGGACAGGCACGGATCGTGCCAGGTCGGCGCGGACCTCCACGTCGGGCGGGACGCATGGCGCGCCGCGGGCCCAGTCGGTGATCTCCGCCTCGACGGCGGCGCGGCAGGCGTCGGCGTCGGCGTCGCCGCCGGGCACGATCATGCGGATCAGCCGCGGGCCGGTCGGGCCGGCCCCGCCGGGCGTACGGACGGCAACGGGCGCGGTCACGATGCGGTCTCCGGATCCGGCACGGGCTCAGCCGCCGCGGCCTGGACGTCGGCCCAGGGTGGGAACTCGGACCAGTCGACGCGACGGTCCGGGGCGATGGCCCAGGCCGCCGCCAGCGCGCGGACCACCGCGGCACCGTCAGCAACCGTCCGCCGCGCGGCCACCGCGGCGCGCAGCGAGTCCAGCCAGAAGATCAGCTGAGCCGGTTCGCCGATCTCGACCGCGGGCACGCCGTCGCTGTCGGCCACATTGTCCAGAAGCGACATGACGTAGCTGGGGCCGATCAGGTCGGCCACGTGCGCTGTCACCCACGTACGGAACAGCCCGGCCACCGCGGCGGCCGCCTGCACAACCCCGGTCTCGCGAAGCACGCCGATCTCGTCGTCGTAGCCGGCGACCAACCAGGAGTCGGGCCGGACCCGGGTGAACTCGGCCACCGACCCGGACAGCAGGTAGGTGACGGCGTCGTCGACGGCCGTCGGGTCGTACCGCATCCGGAAGCCGGGCACCTCGACGCCGGTCCGCTCGATCACGCCGGCGCGCACCGCGGGAATCTCGTCGCTGAGCAGGACCCACTTGTCGCTGGTGTCGGCCGGGACCAGCCGCCGGCCGAGCAGCGCGCCCTGGACGGTCCGGTCGATCAGCTCGCCAGGATCGCCGGCGGTGGTCAGCTCGGTCAGCCGGGCCGCGAGGGCGGCACGGGCAGGCTCGCGTTCGCTTGCCGGGATCGCGCCCAGCTCGTCGTACAGCCGCCACCAGCCGACCGCGTCGCGGATGTTCGGCGACCACGCCGCGACCAGATCGTCGACAGGCGGGACGGCTGGATCGGCGGCGACGTACCCGAGCCGGGCGGCGGCCGCGACCAGCGACGACGCCGAGGCCAGGCTCAGCCGCAGTGCGGCCAGGGCGACGGCGCGGCGGCGCAGGCCCGGATCGGTCGCCACCTCGGCGTACGTCTGCGCCGCGGACAGGTCACCGGGCAGCGTGATCGCCTCGACCCGGCGTCGGACCGCCCGGTCGAGCACCGCCGCCAGCGCCGCGTCGACGCCGGTGGGCAGTTCCACCGCCCCCTCGTCCGTCGGCTCGTCCCAGCCGGTCAGGTCCGCGCGCCGCGGCGTCGCCCGCAGATCGCCGGCCCGCTCGACGAGCGTCTCGAAGCGGGCCCGGTCGAGGTCGCCATCGGCGTCCGCAGCATCGAGTTCGAACAGGTCGAGCAGCGCCGACAACGTCCCCGCCGGGTCCGCCTGCCGCCGTTGCGCCGCCTCCGCCGTAGCCTGATCGGGCGCGGCGGCGGCGGCGATACGCTCGCGCAGCCGCTCGAATTGCGCGCCGGCGGGGGTTTCGCGGGCCAGCACCGGCAGGATGACGTTGGTCCAGCCGAGCATGTCGGCGATGGTGGGCAGCCGATCGAGGTATGCGGCGACGGCGGGCTCCGCGTCGGCGCGGCCCTCGGCGAGGTCGCACAGCGCGCGCATGGCCGCCATCTCGGCCGGGTCATCGCCGGCCCGCTCGGCCCGGTCGAACAGCGCGCGGGCGGCCGCCGTCTCGCCGGCCACCAGCCGGCTGCGGGCGGCCTCGGCCGGGTATCCGGCGCTCTCCTGCGCCACCGCCGACGCGGTCACCTTTTCCCGCCAGCCGTCCAGCCCGAGCACCGCCGCCGCGTCCGCCCGGACGCTGTTCACCCAGGTCAGGGTGTCGTCGGCGGGGACGTCGAGCATGCCCGGCAGCGCCTCGATGGCACCGTCGAGCGTGGCGCCGCGGAGCCGGACGGCCGGGGCCACCGACTCCCACTCGGTGCGGAACGCTGGGCGGTCGAGCAACTCCGCCGCCTCCGCGGTCATGCCATACGCGTTCAGCTTGGTGGCCATCGCCGCCCACATCGCGCTCGCGTCGTCCGGATGCTGCTCGAACAGCCGCTGCGCCACCCGCTCGGCGGCGATCGACAGGCGGGCCACGCCAAGCGACCACACCAACAGCTCGAGCCACGACTGCTGCCCCGGCTCGAGCAGGCTGGCCACACCGAGCCAGGCCGTCCCTGCGCGGGCCCGGTCGCACCGGCGCCGGTCGCCGGTGTCGGCGAGCCGGTACAGCACCCAGCCGCGGACTGCGGCTCGGCGCGCGGTGAGCGGCAACCGGGCCAGCGCGTCGACCGCCGCGAGGGCTGCCTCCTGCCAGGTCGGGTCGGTGGCGTCCGGGAGGCTGGCCGCCACCGCGGCGCTGGCCAGGTAGATCGTGGTCGCCTCGGTCGGCGCTAGCCGGTGAGCGGCGGTCGCGACCGCGAGCGCGCGCGGGGGGTCGTGTTGATCGCCCTCGTCCAGCAGCTCCTCGGCCTGGGTGGTCAGCGAATCGAGGGCAGCCGTCAGGTCAGCGTCGGGATCGTGCCGCCGGGCCCGGTCCAGCGCGTCCAGGGCGCGTTCGTAGTCCCCCAGCTCGATCTGGGCGTCGGCGGTCCGGCTCAGCGCGGCCGCCGAGCCGGGGCCGTCGCCGCGCTCGGCCAGCAGTGCCGCCGTCACCTCGTTGAGCTCCGCGATCTGCGCGGTGGTGAGGTCGGTGCCGGCCGCCCGGCCGAGCAGATCGAGCGCGTCAGCGCCGCGCTGGGCGGCCGCCCACAGCGCCCGCGTGACCAGGAACCGATCGTCGACCCGCACCGACCGCTGCAGCCGCAGCCAGGCTGGATCGGCCGGCCCGTCCGGCGACGGCGCCAGCTTCCGCAGCTGATCGCTGCCCCGGCGCAGGTCGGCGGGCTCACCGCGCTCGACCGCAACCTGGGCGCGCAGCAGGCGGACGTCGGCGGCGTCGGCAGCCACGCTGGCCACGCGCGCCACCGCGTGGTCGATGCCGCCGTAAACCTGCCGTGCCAGAGCGACCACGATGCGGGTCAGATCGGGCTCGGGGTCGCCGTCGCCGGTGAGGCCGTCCACCGCGGCCAGCGCGTCGTCCGGCCTGCCCTGCGCCACGTGTGCGAGCGCGCGGCTGACCTGGACCGAGCGGTGGGCGGCGGCGTTGGCGGGCGGCGCGACGGCGAGCACGTCGGCGAACCGGCCGGCTTCGACCAGCAGCCGGGCACCGATCGCCACCGAGCGTTCGTCGTCCGGCGACAGCAGCGCGATCGCCTCGTCGATGCGGCCGACCGCCATCAAATCGGTGACCAGCGCCGAGCGTAGCGCCGGCGACAGATCGGCGGGCACCGTCAGGTTGTTCATCGCCGCGGCGGGATCGGCCAGCTCGTCACGGAGCCGGCCCAGCCGTACGCCGAGCAGGCGTACTGCCAAAGTGGCTCCCGCCTGCGCGGCCTCGGCGACGCGGCGGGCGAGGTCTCCGTCGATCCGCCGGGCGAGCGCGGGGCCGGGCCCGGGGTCGTCGAGCATGCGCAGCGCCGCCTCGGCCGGGTCGGGGTCGCCGCCTGGGCCGCGCAGCGCGGCCTCGAGCCAGTGCTGCAGCGCCGCCTTGGAGCGGCCGGCCGCTGTCAGTGCCGTGGCGGCAACCGCGTGCAGGCCGGCGACCGTCGAGTCATCGCCGACGGCGGACGCGTCGGCGAGCCCGGACTCCGCCTCGGTCAACGCCTCGCCGGGCCGGTCCGCGTCCGCCAGCGCCCGGGCCAGGGCCAGCCGCAGAGCAGCGATGCCGCTTCCACTCATCGCAAACCCGCCTCTGCGGTCGTCCGCGCGGCCGACCGTACCGGATCGGGCAGATAGACCACTGGAATGCCGGCGGTGTGCGTCTGCTGCCGCATCGCCTGCCGGGCCTCGTGGGCCAGGCAGGCGTCCAGCTTGGACCGGAACCGGGCCTGGGCGATATAGCCGGACATGGTGCGCAGCTGCTCGTCGTCGGCGGACTTGAGCCACTGCACGTATGCATGCGGGTGATGGACGGCAACGACCGGGCAGCCGATCCGCTGCACCAGCTTCCGGGCCAGACCGTTGGTCGCGGCGAACCCGCCGCCGTCGGCCGAACGCGGCACCGTCTCGAGCACGATCAGCTGCAGCGGAGCGCCGTCGCGCACCGCCTGGGCGACCGTGTTGACCAGCTCGGAGCCGCGCACCTGCGACATCGAGCGCTGGCTGAGGTGCAGGCGGGACTCCTGGTCGGTGCCGCTGATCTCGGCGCAGAGCACCAGCATCGAGTACGACGGCAGCTCCTCGGACAGCTTGCCCCACGGCACCCGCACCTGCGGCGTCGGTACCAGGATCGACCCTTTGCTGGTCTCGGCCAACCGACACAGGTCGCGGACGACCGCCTCCCCGATCGGGTTGTCCTCGGGCAGATCCGAGCGCACCAGCGGCCACAAGGGAGCGTCGCCGGCCTTCGATCGGCTCTCGCGCCGCTGCGACGTGGCGACCCGGCGGTCGATGAGCACCCGGTGCTCGGCGATCAGACCGCCAGGGTGCGGCATGTCGCCGGCGCCGGGCGGCACCGCCATCAGCTCCCACGGCAGCGCCACGAACCGCGGGTCGGCCTCGGTGAGGTCGAGCTGGATCTCGGCAACGTGTTCAGCGGCGCCGGCCGGCGGCTCCTGAAGGATGCCGAACAGCGGGCCGCGCAGCCGAGCGTCGGCGAACAACGTGTGGAACAGCTCCTCGCCGACCAACTGGTAGGCGTCGTCCATCGCCTGCGCCAGCACCTCGGCCGGGTCGTCGGCCTCGAGCCGACTCAGCTGCTCGGCCACGTCCGGGTTGGAGGCCAGCCGGATCAGCTTCGCCAGCAGCTCGTCGAGCACCGGTTGCGGCCAGGCCCGCTCGATCGTGCGGGCGGGCACGGTGTTGCCGTCCGCGAGCGTCGCCACCAGATCGCTCTTGTCGATCCGTAGCCGGAGTCGCGGCCAGGTCGGCGCCGCCGGCCGCGACGCCGTCGTTCCCGGCCCGGCGGCGCCGCTGCGCCGGCCCAACACGAACGGGGCCTGGCCGCGGACCTTGCGCTCCGGCAGCGGCAGGCGCTCGGCCTTGGCCCGCTCGGTCACGCCCTCGTAGAGGTGACCCATATCGACGGTTTCCAGCCCGGAGCCGAGCCGGTCGGCCAGCGTGTCGACGAGCATGCGGGTGAACGGGCTCATCTCACCCGACGCGGCGCTGTCGGGCGTCAGCCGCTGGCCGGCGCCGAGCACGTAGGTACCCCGCAGCAGGTCCGTGTCGAGGCTCGCCGCCACCGCCGCGCCCAGGTCGCCCTTGAACTCGGCGGCGAAGCAGCAGTCGAGGACGACGATCTTCTCCCGGGCCGGCGTGCGCTCGAGCAGCACGCTGATGTCGCGGGCCGGCACCATCCGCGACAGCCGGTTCCGCAGCGCGTCGGTCGGGCACAGGTGCAGATCCTGGTCGGCGAGGAAGCCGTGGCCGCTGAAATACAGCAACAGCACGTCGCTGCTGGTGACGTTCTCGATGAAGAAGGTCTCGACGGCGTCGCTGAGCCGTTGCCGGCTCGGATTGGGGAGCGTTTCGATATCGTCGGCGTGGAACACGCCGCCATCCGCGAGCGCGGCGCCGAACCGGTCGATGTCGGCCTCCGGGCCGTGCAGGTCGGCGAAGCGCCGGGCGGCGGCGCCCGGGTCGGATCCGTCGTCGGCGGCGCCGCCCTGGTATCTCCAGACACCGACCAGCAGTGCTCGCGCGCGGCTGGCGGGCGGTCCAGGACGTTGCAGCGGCGATCTCATCCCGGCCCGGTCGGGAGCGCGGTCCGGCCGCGGAACCCGCTCATGCCGTCGCCTCCTGACAGTCGGTTGTGGATCATGGCGCCGGCCGGCGGAACGCGCTCGCGGGCCGGATCAATTCAGCATGCCCGATCACGTCACGGTCGCACAGTCGTAATCCGGACTCAGACCACCGTCGATCAACCCACCTCCCGGCAGCCGACCGGCCCACAGATTCCGCCGCCGCGAGGCCGACCTCAGCACAGGTCGGCCGGGTCCACCTGGATCCGGACCGGCCGGGGATGAGTCGACTCAGCTGGCAGCTGGGACGGCCACAGTTGCCCGCTTTGCCTGATCTATGCCGACCGGAAGACGGAGCATGAGATGCCCTGCAGGAGGCTTTACGGTCGAGGATCTTGATGATGGAGGCGGCGGAACGGTGCTCGGTTCGAGTCCGTCCGGGCCGCCCGTCACTCACCGGCCCACCTTATCGTCGAACGGCACAGCGGATCCGGTCGTGCCCGCGTCAAGGGGACAGAGACCGTTTTCGCACAGGAGGCCGGATGCATTTCGAGGAGTTCGCGGCGGCGCGGTCACCCGCCCTGCTGCGGTACGCCACGCTGCTAAGTGGTCCGAGCCGGAAGTCCGTCGGGGGTTGACGGGTGACGGATGGGGTCAGGGGGTGATGGTGCCGATGTGGATGTCGCAGACGAAGTCGAAGGCCTCTTCGGTGCTGCCGCTGAACCAGA